>Ga0209266_1000001_pt1 | contig 253214 bp, 263 predicted proteins | sample GraSoiAngelo_132_FD_185889 | JGI IMG/M metagenome (GOLD analysis project Ga0209266, IMG submission 185889) | Grasslands soil microbial communities from the Angelo Coastal Reserve, California, USA - 14_0929_02_40cm (SPAdes) (version 2) | ecosystem: Environmental > Terrestrial > Soil >...
GAGATCGGGTTCAGCCCGACCGACGCCGCCTGGGCGCTGGGACTCGTGAGCCTGGCCGGCATCCCCGGGCAGATCGCGCTCGGCCATCTCTCGGACCGGATCGGGCGTGAATGGGTGTGGACGGCGGGCAGCCTGGGCTTTGCGCTGTGCTACGTTTCCCTGCTCCTCCTGCCCCACGCCCCGACGCCGACGCTGCTCTATCTCATGGTCGCCTCGCAGGGCATGCTCGGCTATGGTCTCACCTCCGTCATCGGCGCCATCCCCGCCGAGATCTTTCAGGGACGGCACTACGGCACGATCTTCGGCACGCTGATGCTGGCGTCTATCGTGGGCGGGGCGGCGGGGCCCTGGGTGACGGGCGCGCTCTACGATGTCACCGGCAGCTACGCGCCGGCCTTCTCCCTCGCCATCGGCTCGAGCCTGCTCTCAGCCCTGGCGATCTGGCTCGCTGCCCCGCGCGAGGTGCGGGCCGTCGCCGGACGCGTCCCTCGGCTGACGTGAGCCAGCCACCGGCCTCCGCGCCCGCTAGGCCCTGGGGCTCGAGTGACCCGCGTCAGAGGTCTTTGCGCCCTCGCGCTCGAGTCGACGCAGGATGCGTTTCACGTACTGGCGCGTTTCCCGATAGGGCGGAATCCCCCGATGGCCGATCACCGCGCGCTCGCCGGCGTTGTAGGCGGCGAGGACGAGCGGGAGGTCGCCCTCGAATCGGTCCATCAGGCTACGAAGGTGCTTGACGCCGGCCTCGATGTTTTCGCGTGGGTCGAAGGGATCACCCACGCCGAGGATGGCCGCCGTCTGGGGCATGAGCTGCATCAGCCCGCGGGCGCCCGTGCGAGAGACGGCGCGCGGGTTGAACTCGGACTCGGCTTCGATGATCGCCGCGATGAGCTCGACCGAGACACCGTATCGGGCTGCCACTGCCCTGATGACGGCGTCGACGTCCGCGCTGCTCGGTGCGCTCTCGCGCTCTTGCTGTTGACCGTTGCGAGCGTGCATGACGTGAGGTGTCGCATGCGCGCTGGTCATGCGAGACGCCACGTACCCCGGAACGATCGTCAGGAGGAGAACCCCGACGCCGAGCAGGTGGCGATTGAAGAGCGGCCGCGCGTCCGATGACGATCCCGCGACCGTGAGGAGCGACGAGCCAGAAGCCGCCCGCGACAGGATGAGCGGGCAGAACCCCGACACCGCTCCGGGGCACCCCGGGGGCGTGATGGTCCAGCCCATCGAGCGCAGCAGGCCGTCGGCCGTCATGGGCGCGCGTCGATCGCCACGGCGTCGGTCGGTCGCCGAGGACCCTGAACGCCGCCGCCGTTCGGCGACGCGCCGATCCACGAGCACTTGAACGGTCTCGGAGTATGCGAACGCTCGCTGGAAGAGCTCGTACAGGTGTGCGCGATCGTCCGCGACGATAATGAGCTGCGGGACCCGCTCCGGCTGATCGTCGTGGTGTTCTCTCTCGAACGGGCGCTCGCCGCCGCAGGCCGGGCACGTGGCGAGGTTGGCGCTCTGGCGTCCGGAATTTGAGCCTGGCATGGCAGACTCCAGGGCAAATCTGATACCGGAGCAGAATTTCCAGCAGCATCAATCACTTCCGCGGCGGTGGCCAGAAGGGGGCCTGGTGCGTCTCTGGCCAGACAGATCACTCTCGAGCCATCGCGGGCGCATCGTCCCGTCGCGCTGACGTCACCAGATTCGCTTGCGGACGAACTCCACGATCTTGTCCACCGCCCGCACGGCCGCCGGCGAGCTCGGATTCCTGATGATGAACCCCTCGCTCTCCCCCTCGAACAACTCCAGTTCGACCTCGCCCCCCACCGCACGGTAGCGCGCAACGAACCGATCGAGGTCCGCGCGGGGATGCGCCTGGTCGCGGGTGCCTTGAAGGTAGAGCACGGGGGGCAACGCGACCCGCTCGCCACGCTCCAGTGCCTGCACCGGGTTGCCCTCCGCCATCGCCTCCTCGGTTTGCCAGAACTGATCGTGGCAGGGCAGCACGCGGTCCACGACCTCCGGGTAGGGTGGACCTCCCGCCTTGAGCTTCTTGACGTAGTGGTACCGCGCCAGCGGGTCGATGACGGGCCAGCACAGGACGGCACACCGCACACTGGCATCGGCGGCCGGCAGGCCCGCCGGGAGCGGGATCGCCGCGTAGCGCCGATCGTGCGGTCGCATCCCGACCAGGATCGCCTGGTGCGCCCCGCTGGAGGTGCCCAGAACGCCGACCAGATCCGGACGGCTGCCCAGAGCCGTGGCGCGCGTCTTGAGCAAGCGGATCGCGTAGTTGATGTCGGCCACCGACGCGGGGTAGGGCGCCTCGGGCGGCATGCGGAAATCCAGCGCCGCCACGACCACGCCGCTCTTCGCGAGCGGCTCTGACGTCACCAGATTCGCTTGCGGACGAACTCCACGATCTTGTCCACCGCCCGCACGGCCGCCGGCGAGCTCGGATTCCTGATGATGAACCCCTCGCTCTCCCCCTCGAACAACTCCAGTTCGACCTCGCCCCCCACCGCACGGTAGCGCGCAACGAACCGATCGAGGTCCGCGCGGGGATGCGCCTGGTCGCGGGTGCCTTGAAGGTAGAGCACGGGGGGCAACGCGACCCGCTCGCCACGCTCCAGTGCCTGCACCGGGTTGCCCTCCGCCATCGCCTCCTCGGTTTGCCAGAACTGATCGTGGCAGGGCAGCACGCGGTCCACGACCTCCGGGTAGGGTGGACCTCCCGCCTTGAGCTTCTTGACGTAGTGGTACCGCGCCAGCGGGTCGATGACGGGCCAGCACAGGACGGCACACCGCACACTGGCATCGGCGGCCGGCAGGCCCGCCGGGAGCGGGATCGCCGCGTAGCGCCGATCGTGCGGTCGCATCCCGACCAGGATCGCCTGGTGCGCCCCGCTGGAGGTGCCCAGAACGCCGACCAGATCCGGACGGCTGCCCAGAGCCGTGGCGCGCGTCTTGAGCAAGCGGATCGCGTAGTTGATGTCGGCCACCGACGCGGGGTAGGGCGCCTCGGGCGGCATGCGGAAATCCAGCGCCGCCACGACCACGCCGCTCTTCGCGAGCGGCTCGTTGATGGGGCTATCGTTCAGGCGGTTGCCCCGGCACCAGGCGCCGCCGTGCAGCTCGACGACGAGCGGGAACGGCCCTGAGCCGCGCGGCTTGAACAGACGCGCCAGCAGGGGCCTGTCCCCGTGGCGGAGATACTCGACGTCTTCGATCTCGATGTCGTACGTCATGCGCTCCTCCCTCGGGAAGTCGAGGATCGGGTGCCGCCGCGATACTGCCCGAGCCCTGGCGCGGCCGTCAAGCCGTGGCCGCGGCTTGACCGAGCGGCCGGCCCGGCGCACTATCGCCCCCGGTGCGCGAGCCGCTCCACCGCGGCTGACCCTCGAGGAGGAGAGAGACATGCGCTTCGGCCTGTTCACGAGCATGGGCGCCCAGACCTGGTCTGGCGTGCTGGACCTCTGGCGACACATCGAGGCCACGGGGTGGGACATCGGCTGCGTGACCGACCACTTCATGCCCAACACGAAGGAGCGGGAGGGCGCCATGCTCGAGTCGTGGAGCACCCTCAGCGCGCTGGCGGCCCTGGTGCCCCGCATCCGCGTCGGCACCATCGTGCTGGGGAACACGTACCGCCATCCGGCTGTGGTCGCGAAGATGGCCGCGCAGGTCGACATCATCTCCGGCGGCCGGCTCCTCCTGGGGCTCGGCGCGGGCTGGCAAGAGAACGAGCACGAGGCGTATGGCATCCCGTTCTACACGATGCGCGAGCGGCTCGCGCGCCTGGACGAGGCGTGCGAGGTGATCCGATCGTTGTGGACCGAGCGCCGCAGTACCTTCAAGGGGAGCTATTACCAGCTCGCCGATGCCCCGCTCGATCCCAAGCCGGTGCAGAGGCCCCATCCCGAGCTGATGATCGGCGGAGGCGGCGAGCGCGTCACCCTGCGCATCGTGGCCAAGCACGCCGACCACTGGAACGTCTGGGGCGGTCCGAGAGTCCTGGCGCGGAAGGGGGCCATCCTCGACGAGCACTGCGCCGCTGTCGGCCGCGATCCGAAGACCATCACCCGCTCGGCGAACATGGCGCTGCTCATCACCGACCGGAAGGACGAGGTCGAGCGTCTCGCCGACACGATCGCCACGCGCATGGGCCGGCACGCCGCCGACGCGCGTGACACCTGCCTGGCCGGCACCCCGGACCAGATCCGCGAGCAGCTCAACCAGCTCCGCGAGGCCGGCGCGGGCGTGCTGTTCATCCCGACCCTGTTTCGGCCGCTGCCCGAGCTGCGTCGCGACCTGGATCGGTTGATCGCGGACATCGCCCCGGCGTTTCGATAGGAGTGACGACGGCGCGTGACATTCACGACGCGCCGCTCTCGCGACGCGGGGTGCTCCGCTTGATGGCGGCGGCCGCCGCCGCCGCGGGCGTGCGGCCTGGAGGCGCTGGGGCGGCGCCCACGATGCGCTTGCGTCCCATCCCGGTGAGCGGCGAGACGATCCCCACGGTCGGCCTCGGGACGTGGCGCACCTTCGACATCGGCGCGTCAGCGACCGAGCGCGAGCCCCTCAGGGAGGTCCTGCGGCGTTTCGTCGAGGCGGAAGGGCGCGTGATCGATTCGTCGCCGATGTACGGGGCGGCCGAGGGCGTGGTGGGCGACCTTGCGGCGGATCTCGGGATCCTCGACGCACTCTTTGTCGCTACCAAGGTCTGGACGAGCGGGCGCGCCGCCGGCGTCGCCCAGATGGAGCGGTCGCTCACGCGCCTCCGGCGGAGGCGCCTCGACCTGATGCAGATCCACAACTTGCTCGACTGGCGAACCCACCTCCGGACCCTCCGGGATTGGAAGGAGGCCGGCCGCATCCGCTACCTCGGCGTCACCCACTATGCGTCGAGCGGCTACGACGAGCTGGAGCGGGTGCTGCGGAGCGAGCCGATCGACTTCGTGCAGGTCAACTACTCGCTCGGCGAGCGCGAGGCCGAGCAGCGCATCCTGCCCCTCGCCCGCGACCGCGGCGTGGCCGTGCTGGTGAACCGCCCCTTCTCGGCGGGCGACCTGTTCCGGCGAATGCGCGGGCGGCCGCTTCCACCGTGGGCCGCCGAGTTCGACTGCGAGAGCTGGGCCCAGTTCTTCCTGAAGTGGATCTTGGCCCATCCGGCCGTCACCTGCGCGATCCCCGCCACGAGCCAGCCGCAGCACCTGGTCGACAACATGAAGGCCGGCGTGGGGGCGCTACCGGATCCGGCGACCCGGGAGCGCATGGGCGCGCTCGCGGAGGCGCGCTGACGACGTTCCGTTAGGCGCGGGCGGCGGCGTCGGCCTTCTTGAAGTCCGCCTCCGTGAAGCCGTAGAGGTGCGCGCCCCCCATGAGGATCTGCGCGGCGATCGCGCGCGGGAGGTTTTTCAACAAGGCCTCCGCCACGTGGGGGAAGTTCGAGTCGAAGTGCGGATAATCCGTCGAGACGCACATCCGGTCGGCACCGATCAACCCGGCCGTCGCTTCGATCTCGGGCTCGCTCCCCTCGACCGCGGCCCAGCAGTTGCGGCGGAAATACTCCCGCGGGGTGAGGCTCAGGTAGGGGGCGTGGGAGTCATGGTACTGGGGATAGTCCCACTCGATGCGGGACAGGAGCCCGGGCACCCAGGAGTTCTGCGCTTCGAGGAATCCGACGCGGAGCTTCGGATGGAACTCGAACACGCCGCCGATGATCATCGCGATCAGCGCCTGCTGCATCTCGATCCAATGGCTGGCCACGTGGCGGTAGAAGCGGTTCTCACCGTAGAGCTCGACCATGTGGGAGTAGAGGGCGCTCACACCCTCGTGGAATCCCCAGGTCACGTCGAGCTCTTCGTGCAGGCGGTAGAGGGGCTCCCAGTAGTTCGAGTGCCAGTAGCGACCGTTGACGAGGTTCGGCCGGATGAAGGACCCGACGGCGCCGAGCTCCCGCACGCACCGAACCAGCTCCTGACACGCCAGGTGCACGTCGTGCACGGGCAGCATCGCCACGAACTTCAGGCGGTCGGGGCGATGCCGGCAGAAGTCGTGGATCCAGTTGTTGTACGCCTGGCAGAGGGCCAGCGAGAGCCGGGGATCCATATTGTTGCGCCCGAGGAGCGCGAGGCCGGTGGTGGGGTAGAGCACGGCGATGTCCACCCCTTCCATCTCCATGCCCATCACCTGCGCCTCGGCGTTGTAGTCACGCTCGACCGCGAAGTCGAGCCGACCCGTGTCGAAGATCCGCGATCCCGAGAGGGGCTGGCTGCTTTGCGTCGGGCCCGAGCGGTGCCGCTTCCGGTACTGCTGCAGGTCGGCGTCCGAGATGGGCACCCCGTCGACGATGATCAAGCCGGCGGCCCAACCCCGAGTCGGGCGGCCGTCGGCCCCCACCGGCACGGTGACTCGGTCCTTGAATTTCGGGTCGAGATAGCGCTCGAAGAGGTCCGGCGGTTCCATGACGTGCATGTCCGAGTCGACGAACCGGAGGCCGTCCTTCATGGCATCCCCCTCGGTGTGACGTGGCCCTGTCAACTATGTGGGGCGGCATTATACCGGTTAGAGTCGGGTCTCGTCGACTGGGAGTCCGAGCCAGTGTCGCCCGACCAGCTCGTAGTGGGAGAGGCGTCCCTGCAAGTGCTGGCTGATCACGTGAATGTCCTGGAAGTGCCGCTGGAGCAGGTGGCTCTCGTAGACCGCGGTGGCACCGGCGGCGTTGTAGGCGGTGTCGACGACCTGGACCGCCAGCCGAATCGCGTGCGTCGTGGCGAGGCGCAAGGCCGCTCGCTGGTCCAGGCTGATCGTGTTCGCGGCGCTCACGTCGGCCCAGACGTCGCGGACCGTTTCGGTCAGGAAAGCCCGGCCGGATCCCAGGTGCGCTTCCGCGCGGCCGATGTCGGCCTGGACCATCGGTTGATCGCGTAAGAGCCCGGGCATCGCCCGCGGGGTCTTGACTCCGGCCAGCTCGAAGAACGCGTCCAGGCAGGCGCGGGCCACTCCCAGGGATGCCGCGGCATCGCCCGAGGCGAACAGCAGTGTCCGAGGGATCCGGTAGAGCGGCCCGGTCTCGAGCGGGGGGGCCGTGGCGGACAGCACCGTGCGCTCCGCGGGAACGAAGACGTCGTCGACGGCGAAGTGGTGGGTGCCCGTGCCGCGCATCCCCCGGACGTGCCAGGTATCGAGAAGCTCGGCCTGGGCGACGGGGACGAAGAAGTAGCGCTTCTCCGGTTCTCCGTTCGCTTCCAGTCGGAGCCGTCCGTTCTCGATGACCTGGCCGTGGGCCGCGACCCATGCGGCATGCCGGCAGCCGGTGCTGAAGCCCTGGCGGCCGGTGACCCGATAACCGCCCGGGACCACGACCGCCGTGGCGCTCGGGGCCGGGCTGTTGGCGACGACGCTGCGCGGCGTGTCGATCCAGATCGCGCGGGCGACGTCGCGTGGCATCCGTGCCGCGTAGGTCGCGAAGATGGCCCCCTGGTTGACGGTCCACGCCGTGCTGGCATCCGCCTTCCCCAGCTCCTCGATCACCTGGATGTAGGTCGGCAGGTCCAGCTCCGGACAGCCGAGGGCGCGCGGAACCGCCAGGTGGAACAACCCGGCGTCGGCCAGCCCTTCAAAGAGCGGCCGCGGGAGCTCTCGCGCGGCCTCGATTTGATCGGCGCAGGAGCGGATCTGAGGGGCGAGCTTCCGTGCGGTATCGAGCGGCGACGGGGTCTCGGTGGCGGCCATAGTCCGTCCAGGGTACACCGTGTATGATGCTGTCTTCATGAGCATGCACATCGAGATCATTTGCACGGGCGACGAAGTCCTGACCGGGAAGATCGTCAACACCAACTTCAGCTACATCAGTCAGAAGCTGGAGGACGTCGGGCTCTCGGTCCGCTGGGAGACGACGGTCGGTGACGACCGCGAGAGCCTGCTGCGGGCGTTTCAGCTGGCCGGAGCGCGCGCCGACGCGGTGATCGTCAACGGGGGGTTGGGACCCACGGTGGACGACCTGTCCCAGGAGGTCGCGGCCCAGGCCGCCGACGTCGAGCTCGTCCTCAACGAGGCGTGGCTCGGCCGGATGGAAGAGTTCTTCCGCCGGCGCAGCCGCGTGATGCCGCCCAACAACCGAAAGCAGGCGATGCTGCCCGCCACCGCCGAGCTGATCGACAATCCGATCGGCACCGCCTGCGGCTTCGCGCTCGACGTCGGCGGGGCCCGCTTTTTCTTCACCCCCGGGGTGCCGCGCGAGCTCCGTCGCATGCTGGAGGAGGAGATCATCCCGCGACTCCTCGCGAAGAGCGGTCTGCAGCCGGCGATCCACCTGAAGCGGTTCCACTCGTACGGGCTCGGCGAATCGCACGTCGACGCCCTCCTGCGGGGCGTGGACGAGCTCGTGCCCGATGGCGGCGTGAAGCTCGGCTTCCGGGCTCACTATCCGCAGCTCGAGACGAAGCTGACGGTGCGCGGCACCGACATGGAGGACGTCCGGCGAAAGCTCGCGCCGGTCGAGCGGGAGGTGCGCAAGCGGCTCGGGAACTTCATTCTAGCGGAGGACGAGGGGACGCTGGAGGGCGTCGTCCTGAACGAGCTCGCGCAGCGTCGGGCCACGCTGTCGACCGTCGAGACGTTCACGAGCGGCGCGATCGCCGCGCGCCTCGCGCACCTCCCGGACGCGGAGCGCGTCTTTCGCCGCGGCGTCGTGGCGCGCGACCTCGGCGAGGTGTGCGCGGCCGTCGGGCTCGACGGCGCCCGCGCGGCGGGCGAGCTCACGCGCGAGACGGCCGAGACGGTCGCCCGCGCCGCGCAGCGTCTCACCGGCGCGACGCACGCGCTGGCGGTCCTGATCGAGCTGGACCCGGGCGCCGACCGGATCGACCTCGGCGGGACGATCTGGCTGGCGATCGCGACTTCGCTGGAGGCCACCTCACGGCGGAGTCGCATCCTCGGTGGCCGCGAGTGGGTGCGCCTGGGCGCGGTCGAGTTGGGGCTGGACTGCCTGCGCCGCTACCTCCAGGGATTGCCCGTGAACGAGCGGATCGACTTCGAGAAGGTGTGAGTCATGGCGAGCTTCACGCTCCGGGTGAACGGTGAGAGCCGGACGGTCTCGGTCGAGTCGGACACGCCGCTCTTGTATGTCCTGAGAAACGATCTCGAGCTGAACGGCCCGAAGTTCGGCTGCGGGCTGGCCCAGTGTGGCGCGTGCACGGTGCTGGTGGACGACAAGCCGGTGCGCTCGTGCGTGACGCCGGTCGCCTCCGTCGCGAAAGGTGGGATCACGACCATCGAGGGTCTCGGCAGCGTCGAGCGGCTCCATCCGCTGCAGCGGGCGTTCATCGAAGAGCAAGCGTGCCAGTGCGGCTACTGCGGCAACGGCATGGTCATGTCCGCCAAGGCGCTGCTCGATCGCAACCCCCGGCCGAGCGAACGCGAGATCAAGGCCGCGCTCAATGGCCATCTGTGCCGCTGCGCCTCGCACAATCGGATCGTCCGTGCCGTGCAACGCGCCGCCCAGGAGATGCGGCCATGACGTCCCGCCGGGCCTTCCTCAAGGCGAGCGGCGCGCTCGTCATTCGATTCGCACTCGGGCCGCGTCTCGCCCTCGCGCAGGACCGGCCCGCCGCGCTGCCGGGGAGCCTCAACGCGAATCGCCTGCTCGACGCCTGGCTCTCCATCGCTCCGAACGGCACGGTGACGATCTTTACCGGCAAGATCGAGCTGGGGCAGGGCATCGCCACCGCCCTGTCGCAGATCGCCGCGGACGAGTTGGACCTGGAGCCGACGCGCATCGAGGTCGTCACCGGCGACACCGCGCGCACGCCGAACGAGGGTCACACCGCCGGCAGCCTGTCGGTCGAGCACAGCGGCACGGCGCTGCGCTTCGCGTGCGCCGAGGCGCGCGAAATCTTGTTGTCCGCGGCGGCGGCGAAGCTCGGCGTGCCCGCGGCCGAGCTCAGCGTGAAGGACGGCACCGTCACCGGCCCGCGCGGCACCCACCTCACGTACGGGGACCTCGTCCGCGACGTCGACTTCAAACGCGAGGCCACGGCGCGGGTGAAGCCCAAGCCGCCGTCCGAGCACCGGTGGGTCGGCACGAGCCTCGCCCGTCGCGACATCCCGAAGAAGTTCACGGGCGGCGCGGCCTACGTGCAGGACGTCCGCCTGCCGGGCATGGTGTTCGGGCGCGTGGTGCGTCCGCCCTCGCCCGGCGCGCGGCTCACGTCGGTCGACGAGGCGGCGGTGCGCCGCCTGCCGGGGGTCGTCGCGGTCGTGCGCGACGGGAGCTTCCTCGCGGTGGCGGCCCTCCGCGAAGAGCAGGCCATCCGCGCCCGCGACGCGCTCAAGCAAAGCGCGAAATGGGAGGAGACCGCAGCGCTGCCGCCCTCGGGGGACGCCTTGTACCGGCAGCTGATGAGCTCGCCGCTGCCGGCCCAGACGGTGGCCGAAAAGACGACGGCAACCGCCGCGGCGCCGGTCAAGACGCTCGACGCGCTCTACACGCGGCCCTACCAGTGCCACGGCTCCCTCGGTCCGTCGTGCGCGGTCGCGCAGTGGCAGGAGCGCACGCTGACCGTGTGGACCCACAGCCAGGGCGTGTTCCCCCTGCGTGCGGATCTCGCCAAGGCGTTCGGTATCGAGCCGGGGCACATCCGCTGTATCCATCTGGAAGGCGCGGGCTGCTACGGCCACAACGGCGCCGACGACGTCGCGCTCGATGCCGCCCTGCTCGCGCGCGCCACGGACGGCCGACCCGTCAAGCTCCAGTGGATGCGCGACGACGAATTCATGTGGGAGCCCTACGGCTCGGCGATGGCGATGCGGCTCTCGGGCGGTCTCGACGCCGAGGGCAACGTCGTCGCCTGGACCCACGAGCTCTGGAGCCACCCGCACAGCACCCGGCCGGGCTCGTCGGCGGGCGTCAACCTGCTCGCGGCCCGGCATCTCGCCCGACCGTTTCCGCCGGTGCCTCCCGCGGACGTGCCGCAGCCGTCCGGGGGCTCGGATCGCAACGCGATCCCGCTCTACGACTTCCCCAACGTGAGGGTCGTCAAGCACTACCTCCCCGAGGCGCCGCTCCGTACCTCCGCCCTCCGCACGCTCGGCGGATACGCGAACGTGTTTGCGCTCGAGTCCTTCGTCGACGAGCTCGCCGCCGCGGGGGGCGCCGATCCCGTGGAGTTCCGTCTCCGCCACCTGAAGGACTCGCGCGCCCGTGCGGTGGTCGAGGCGGCGGCCCAGCGCGCCGGATGGCGGCCGCACGCGAAGGGCGACGGCGTCCGCGGTCGCGGGATCGCGTTCGCCAAGTACAAGAACCTCGCCGCGTACTGCGCGATGGCGGCCGACGTCGAGGTCGAGCGTCAGAGCGGTCGGGTGAGCGTCACGCGCGTCGTCGCGGCGGTGGATGCCGGCCAGATCGTCAACCCCGACGGCGTGATCAACCAGATCGAAGGCGGCATCATCCAGTCCACGAGCTGGACGCTGAAAGAAGCCGTCCGCTTCGACCGCACGCGGGTCACGACCCGGTCGTGGGCCGATTATCCGATCGTGCGCTTCACCGAAGCGCCCGAGGTCGAGGTGGTCCTGCTCGATCGCCCCGACGAGCGCTTTCTCGGGGTCGGGGAGGGGGCGCAAGGGCCGACCGCAGCGGCGATCGCGAACGCCCTGGCGAACGCGACCGGCACACGGGTGCGCGCGCTGCCGTTCACGCCCGAGCGAGTCAGGCAGGCCATGGCGGCGCTCACGCCCCCGTGATCCGGAGTGTCCGATTGGGGCCCAGCCCAGCCCCGCGTCACCCGGTTCGCTTCAAGCGGCCGGTGTGCTTGGCCCATCGCTCGACCCGACCGAAGACCCAGAGCCCCAGCGGGATCAGCACCACCCCCATCATGGCGAGGACCGATAGCTCGAACGCGACCGCCGACAGTGGCCCGCCGGCCAATCGTTGGGGCGTCGTCGCGGGATTCCCGATGCCGACCAGGTGGCGGCACGCCGAGAGCGTGTAGGTCGCCGGTGACAGCGCCGAGATCGGTCTGATCCAGCCGGGCAGGACGTCCACGGGATAGTAGACGCCCGAGACCAGCAGCAGCGAGCCCTGAAAGATGTGCGTCGCTTCAGCGCCGCGCTCGGGACTCATCACCGGGAGCGCCGCCGCCATCACTCCCAAGCCCACGAAGGCCAGCGTGCTCGCTAGAAGGACGACAACCACGCCAACGAGGTTCGCTCCCGCCAGGCTCAGGTCGGTGAGCAGCATCAGCCCGAGCAGGACGATCACGGTATTCACGATGCTGTTGCAGAGCGCAAACAGGCTGAGCCCCGCCAGGTGCACGAGCCGGGAGACGGGAGCCATGAATGTGTACTCCAGCGTCCCTTCCCAACGCTCGTAGGCGACCGACATGGCGATCTCGTTGTAGAGGGTCGAGAGAAAGTTCCACAGCAGCGCGCCGACGACGAGCGTGAGCGTCAACTGATGATCGTGGGCCGCCACGCCGATGAGGGCCACGGCCGCCGATCCGGTCAGCGCGTAGAAGTTGAAGACGATGACCCAGGAGATGTAGCGTCGCGTCAGATGATAGCCCCGGAACATGAAGGCCCACGTCTGACGTAGCGAGCGTTCCACGCCGAGCTCCATCACGCGTCCTTCGCCGGCGCCGCCGGCTCTTCGCCGCCGAGCACCTTCTCGCCCGTGAGCCTGATGAAGGCGTCATCGAGCGTCTCGGCCTCCGCCTGACGCTTGAGCCCCTCGGCGGTTCCTTCAGCGACGAGCCGCCCGCGCGCGAGAAAACCGATGCGGGCGCAGAGCCGTTCGGCTTCCGCCATGTCGTGCGTCGTGAGCAGGATGGTGGTGCCCTCCCGCCGCCGAAGGTCCTCCAGGAACGTCTGGACGTCGCGCCGGCTCTTGGGGTCGAGTCCGGTCGTCGGCTCGTCCAGCAAGAGCAACGGCGGGTTGATCATCAGGGCTCGCGCGATGCTGATCTTCTGCTGCATGCCGCGGCTCATCTCCTCGAGCGGGATGGAGAGCGTGTGGTCCTCCATCCCCAGCTGCTCCAGCGCCTGCAGCGCCTGCCGCTCCGCGACTGACGGCTTGAGCCCGTAGAGCAACGCCGTGTAAAGCAGGTTCTCGCGCGCGGACAGCTTTTTGTAGAAGGCCGCATCCACGCTCACACGCCCGATCAACCGGCGCACCTGCGCCTGATCGTCGGGCAGGCGGTATCCGAGCAGGCGAACCTCGCCCCCGTCGGCGAAGAGCAGCGTGGACAGGATGCGAATCAGGGTCGACTTGCCGGAGCCATTGGGCCCGAGCAGGCCGTAGATCGCTCCGCGCGCCACGTCGAACGAGACGCCCGCGAGCGCCCATTCCGCCGCCTTCGATGTGCGTGGGCGGTGGCGGAACCGCTTTCGCAGCTCGCGTACGTGTATAGCCGGAAGCATCATCATGAGCCTCCCGCGCGCGTCGCGGACACGACGACGTGCGTAGACGAACCGGTCGGAAGAGATCGCGCGAGAACGGGGAGACCGAGATCAGGCGTCGAGCGCGCGGGGCTTCTAGACGCGTCCGCCGCCTCCATCGCCGTCTTCGGGGCGAAAACGGGCGGGGCGGGTCGCTTACGCGGCTCGCTTACTCGGTCGGATCAGCGAAATAGGTGCATCGATGTCACCTGAGCAACGGTAGCGTACATCGCCCGCGAAGCAATCGCAAGGACACCGCGGGCGGGCCGACCGGTGCTAGACTGTGCGCCGCCGTCGCGCCGGGGCGTACCTTGCCGGCGCGCCCCCGGTTGCTGAAAGGAGATGCCCATGACTTCCGTGCTTCGACGGCTTTCGCCCATCGTTTTGGGCCTCGTCCTGCTGTCGCTGGTGGCCGCGCCCGCGTCCTCCCAGGCCCCGGCGCGCGGTCACGGCGCCGAGGCTCACGACATGGAGCTGGTCGGCCACGACGACCTGCAGGGCCGGTCGGCCTACCAACCGACGATCCACCAGCAGCGCGGACGCTTCGTCGCCTACGTCGGCCACCACGGCGGGCGCGCGAAGAACCCGCTCACCGGCGCGGACGAAGACAACGGGACGTCGATCGTCGACGTCAGTGACCCCGCGCGGCCGCGCTATCTCGCCCACATCCCGGGGATGCCCGGCGGCCCCGAGCAGGGCGGTGCGCAGATGGCGCGCGTGTGCGATCGGCAGGGCAAGACGTACCTGCTGCGGACCTTCGGCAACTCCGTGCCCAACGCCGCCCACGAGGTGTGGGACGTCACCGATCCAGCGACGCCGCAGAAGGTGAGTACGGTCGTCGCCGGGCTGACCTCGACGCACAAGAACTGGTGGGAGTGCGACACCGGGATCGCCTACCTGATCTCGGGTGACCTCGTCAAGACGGAGCCGTTGCAGCTCGGGCCCTCGGGCTGGCGCACGTGGCGCATGACGAAGATCTACGACCTCAGCGACCCCGCGAAGCCTGTGTTCATCCGCGACTTCGGGCTGGCGGGCCAGGAGCCGGGCTCCACCGGGCCGATCCCGGTCGCGCACGGCGCGCACGGGCCGATCGTCGTCGGCAACCGCGTCTACTTCGCCCACGGGACCAGCGGCGAGGGCATGCTTCAGATCGTGGATCGCCAGAAGCTTCTCACGGGTCCGAAAGAGCCGACCGCCGCGAACCTCACCTATCCCGAGATCAGCCGGCTCTACATGTCGCCCAACTGGGGCGGCCACACGGCGTTCCCGGTGCTCGGCGTGACGATCGCCGACTGGGCGGCCAACACCAAAGAGCGGGTGCGCGACTTCGTCGTGCTCGTCTCCGAGGCCACCGCCAACGAGTGCCGCGAGTCCCGGCACGCCACGTTCGTGGTCGACGTCACCACGGAGACCCGGCCGTTCTCGGTGGCGACCTTCCAGGTCCCGGAGTCCAAGGGCGCCTTCTGCCGGCGGGGCGGCCGCTTCGGCCCCCACGCGTCGAGCGAGTCGTTCGCGCCGATCTTCTACAGGAAGCTCGTGTTCATCTCCTACTTCAACGGCGGCGTGCGGGCCATGGATGTCCGCGATCCCTACGCGCCGCGTGAGGCCGCGTTCTACATTCCGGCGACGACCGAGCGGACCGCCGAGCGCTGCGTGACGAACGGGACACGGAGCTGCAAGGTGGCGATCCAGACCAACAACGTCGAGGCGGACGAGCGCGGGTTCGTGTACCTCGCGGACCGCGCCAACACGGGGCTGCACATCGTGAGGCTCACCGGCGCGGCCGCGAGGATCGTCGGGGGCAACTGATGAAGTTCGGATTGCGGTACGCAAGTCTGGGCCGCTACGCCAACGGCCGAGCGGCCGTCGAGCTGGCCCAGGCCGCCGAGGCGGCCGGGTTCGAGTCGCTCTGGACGGTCGAGCACGTCGTGGTGCCCCACGGGTATCAGTCTCGCTATCCGTATTCGCCGACCGGCCGCATGGGGTCGGGCCTCGAGGACTTCCCGATCCCGGATCCGTTGGTCTGGCTCGCGTACGTCGCCTCCGCCACGCGGACGATCAAGCTGGGGACGGCGATCCTGATCCTGCCTCAGCGCAATCCCGTCGTCACGGCCAAGGCGGTGGCCACGCTGGATCACCTGGCGGGTGGGCGCCGCGTGCTCCTGGGAATCGGCGTGGGATGGCTGGCCGAGGAGTTCGCCACCCTGGGCGTCCCGTTCGATGATCGCGGGCCGCGCACCGACGAGTACGTCGCCGCCATGCGCGCGCTCTGGAGCCAGGAGTGCGCGAGCTTCAAGGGGCGCTTCGTCTCGTTCAGCGAGGTGTTCTGCCGGCCGCTGCCTCCCGATCGCCGGATTCCGATCGTCGTGGGCGGCGATACGAAGGCCGCGGCTCGTCGGGCCGGGCGCCTCGGCGACGGCTACTTTCCCGCACGTGGCGCGCCCGGTGAGCTCTTCGACGAGATGCGCCGTGCCGCCAGGGAGGCGGGCCGAAACCCGGCGGATATCGAGATCACCGTGGCTGCCCCGACCGCGCCCTCGGAGATCGAGGCGCTGGCCAGGCTGGGCGTGACGCGAGTGGCCGTCCCCGTCAGCTCGGCCGCGGGGCTCCCGGCGCAAGTGCAGACGCCCGACGACGTGCTCCGCTACGGACGAGAGGTGATCGCGCGTTTGCGCGACTGAGGAGGAGGCCCCCCATGGACTACGGCGTCGTGATGTTTCCCACAGAGTACGCGATCGCCCCCGAGGAGCTCGCGCGGGCGCTCGAGGACCGCGGCTTCGAGTCGGTGTGGTTCCCCGAGCACACGCACATCCCCGCGAGTCGCCGGAGCCCCTGGCCGGGCGGGGGCGATCTCCCGAGGGACTACTGGTCCTCCTACGATCCGTTCGTGGCGCTGATGGCGGCGGCCGGGGTGACCAAGCGCCTCCGGCTCGGGACGGGCATCTGCCTCGTCATCGAGCGCGATCCGATCACGACCGCGAAGGAGGTCGCCACGCTCGATCGCCTCTCCAACGGCCGCGTCCTCTTCGGCATCGGCGGCGGCTGGAACGCCGAGGAGATGGAGAACCACGGCACCGCGTTCAAGCAGCGGTGGCGACTCCTCCGCGAGCGCGTGCTCGCGATGAAGGAGATCTGGACCAAGCGGGAGGCGGAGTTCCACGGCCAGTTCGTCCGCTTCGACAAGATCTGGGCCGACCCGAAACCCCTGCAGAAGCCGCACCCGCCCATCATCATCGGCGGCGACGGGGCGACGACGTTCGACCGCGTCGTGGAGTTCGGCGACGGCTGGATGCCGATCATGCGCCCGACCCGGAATCCCGTCCCGCGCATTCCCGAGTTGCGCGAGCGGCTGAAGAAGGCGGGGCGCGATCCGAAGTCGGCGCCGGTCGGCATCTTCTTCGCGCCACCCAAGCGTGAGGCGCTGGACGCGCTGGCCGCAGCCGGCGTCTCGCGCGCGATCTTCGGCCTGCCGTCCGAGCCGCGCGACACCGTCCTGCCGCGGCTCGACGCCTACGCGAAGCTGATGCGGTCGTGACGGCTACGCGTTGATCCCGAGCAGCTTCATCGCCGTTCCGCCGAGCATCGCCGCCTTGTCGGCGTCACTCACCCCCGGGGTGTCGAGGATGAGATCCACGGCGGTCTTCGTCCACGGATACGGATAGTCCGTGCCCACCAGGAGCTGACTCGCGCCCACCTCGGCGGCGAGGTGACGCACCCCTTCGGGCGTGAACACCATCGTGTCGTAGTACATCTGCTTGAGGTACTCGGACGGCTTCTTCTTGATCGGCCCGTAGGGTCCCCCGGCGCACCGGTCGAGCCGGGTGAAGCACCCGTGATCGGAGCGGCCCGCGTACGACGGCAGGAAACCGCCGCCGTGCGCCGCGCAGATCTTGAGACCAGGGAACTTGTCGAGCGTGCCCTCGAAGATCAGGTGCGAGAGCGCGATGGTGGTCTCGAGCGGATTGCCGATCACGTTGTCGAGGTAGCCGTTGCCCTGGAGCCGGTTCTTGAGGTCGGCCGGGGCGCCAGTGGGCTGCGGGTGGATGAAGACCACCACGCCGAGCTGCTCGGCCTTGGCCCAGAACGGGTGGAACTTCGGATCGCTGATCTCCACGCCGTTGACGCTGCCGCCGATCCCGGCGCCGCGCAGCCCGTACTTCTTCACGCCCTCCTCGAGCTGCTCGGCGGCGAGGTCGGGGTGCTGCAGCGCCACCGTCGCGAAGGCGACGAAGCGCTCGGGATTGGCGGCGCACGCCTCCGCGAGCTTCTCGTTCTGGAGCTTGATGATCTGCCGGGCGAGATCGCGGTCCGCCGCGTACCAGTTCGGGTTGATGCTGAGCGCCTCGACGTCGATGCCCTGCTCGTCCATGGCCCGAAGTCGCGTCGACACCTCGGTGGCCATATGCAAGTCCGGTCGGAGCGACGGCCCACCCAGTTTCAAATTCATCAGCGCCAGCGCCTCGGGCACCGCGCAGTGCGCGTGGACATCCACGGTCCTCACGCGCCTGCCGCTCACCACCACTTCCCGGCGGCGCGCTTGCGCCCGCGCGGGCGCGGCGGCCATCAGCTCGCATCCAACAAACGTGAGACCGGCGAGCGCGCCGCCGGTGGTCTGGAGGAATTCCCTGCGCGTGGTCGTCATGGCTGGTCCTCCCGGTCGTTGAGGTGCGCGCATTATCGCGCGGAACGCCTGGCAACTCTAGTCGCTCAGGACTGGAGGGCCTTGAGGACCGGTGGCAGGGCCGCCAGCACCTCCCGGAGGCATCGGCCGATCCGGGCGATGTTCCCTTCCGCCTTCTCGGGCCTTGCCCCGCGCTTCACCTGGGCGATGAACTCCTCGCCAGTCGTCGTCATCAGCAACGCCGCGTTGATCTCCAGCTGGAGCGCGTGGACGCGCCGGCTCTCGGGTTGGCCATACGTCGCCACGATGTTTCCGCCGGTGTATCCGTTGACGTTCTGGCGCACCTCGAAGCCGTGGCGGGTAAAGATCGCGGCCACGGTCGCCGTGAGCTCCGTGGCGCACGTCGCATCGTGACGGGTGCCGATGATCACCTGGTCGTCCTTCATCCGGCGCGGGCTCCCGGTGTGGCCATCGAGGAGCAGCGCGTAGCCGTACGCCTGACGGATCTCCGTGAGCAGGCGCTCCAGCGTCGCGTAGTAGGGATCGTAGAGCGTCCGCAATCGCTCCTCGAGGTCCGCGAGCGCGAGCGGCCGCGCGAAGATCGGCGCGTCGCGCATGGTATGGGTGCGCACCACCCCACGCCGGGAGCGGACCTCGCCATCCTGGTGCTCGAAGTCGTCGCGGCGGCGATTGACGTCCACGAACATGCGCGAGAACGGCGTCGCGACGATTGTGGCCCCGTCCTTATATAAGTCGGCGTAGAGATCGCCCGCAAAGGCGTCGGCAAAGCCGTAGGCGAAGGTCTCGAACGACGGCTCGCGGTAGTCGTCGCGGGTGATGTGGGGCAGGGGCTCCGTGCCGTAGTGGGGCACGCTCACCAGCACCGGCGTGCGAGTCCCCGGCGCCGGGTGTCTCACGATCGGGAATGAGCGCTCCATGGGCTCCGAGCGCAGCGTACCGCAATTGACAGGCCTCGGCGCCCCCGCATAATGCCGTCATGACCACCGTCCGGGTGCGCGGGGCACTTCCCGCCGAGGCCGCGATCCTGGCGGAATTGGCCAACGACCTCAACGACCACGTCGGGATCCGCGGCCGGCCGTTCACGCCCGAGCGGGTTCTCGCCGACGGCTTCGGTCCCGAGGCCGCCTTCACGCCACTCGTCGCCGAGCTCGGCGGCGCGGTGGTGGGCTACGCGTTCTTCAGCGCCGGCTACAACACGGACGTGGCGGCGCGGTCCATCGTTCTGCACGACCTCTTCGTGATGCCGGCGGCGCGTGGACGCGGTGCGGGCTACGCCCTCATGGCTGCGGTCGCGGCGAAGACCGTGCGAGCAGGCTGCGTGTCACTGGAGTGGGGCGTGCACACGGCAAACGCGGGCGCGCTCGAGTTTTACCGCCGGTTGGGCGCGGTCGCTGCGGAGGTGCGCGTCATGAGCGTCAGCGGCGAGCGCCTGCGCGCCCTGGCCGAGGCCGCGCCGTAAACGCCGGGCGCGCCGCGACGGGTGGTGTTCGAGTCGGTTGACGCCATGTGCTACATGTAGCACACTCACGCCATGCGCACCGCTGGAGTCCGTGAGGCCCGCCAGAACCTCTCGGCGCTTCTGGATGAGGTCCGGAAGGGGCGCGAGGTCGTGATCACGGAGCGGGGGCGTCCCGTGGCGAAGCTGGTGCCGCCCGATCGCCCTCGCGGCAAGGGCGTTCCGAACCTCGCGGGGTTCCGCCGGCGGATGCCGGTCCTCCACCCTCCACTCTCCACGACGGTCGCCGAGGACCGGGCGGATCGCTTCTAAGAGGCGCGTTCCGGCGCGGCTTCGCGAGCAGCGGGCCGCATACCGAACGGGCTTGCCCGGCCCCCTCTATTGCGACACCAGCGCCCTGCTGAAGCTCTACCTGCCGGAGCCAGGCAGCGACGAGTTCAATGAGGTCGTGGAGGGCCGGGACGATGTCCTCGTGTCCGATCTGGCCGTGACCGAGATCATCTCCGCGCTCGCCCACCGTCTGCGTCGGGGGTCGCTCGCGCGGGAGGCGGCGCGACGCCTTCAACACGCGATCCTCGGGCGCCTCGACGAGGGCGTGTACCACCGCGTCGAGTTGACTGGAGATGTTCATCGTCGGGCGGAGCACTTCCTTCTGAGCCTGCCGGTGACTCCGCTGCGCGCCGCCGATGCTCTTCACCTGGCACTCGCGATGTCGGCGCGCGCGGCGTCCCTGGCGTCGTTCGACGCGCGGCTGGCAGCCGCGGCCCGCGCCGTCAGCCTCGCCGTCTACCCCGCCTGAGGGGCTATCTCCAGAGGATCCTGCGGCTGGTTTAGCGCAGCGGCTCCGGCCGGTACTGGGACCTCCCGAAGCCGCCGACGAAGTCGGGCAGCCGCGTGTGTCCAAGGAGCTGGCGGACCGCCTGCGACTCGCCCAGGTGATACCAGTAGTGATAGGTCGTGCGGTGCAGCTTCGTCCCCGGCGTCTCCCGGGACGGCTCGCGCTTCCAGCGCCGCGTGAGCCGGGCGCCTGCGAGGGTGTCCAGGTAGGCGTCGGCGGCGGTGGCAACGGCCCGCCACCACGCCCACGCGTCGTCGAGCGGGGGCACGGCGAGCGCCTTGCCATAACCGAATCGCTTCACCTCGGGAACGACGGTCATGCCCTGGGCCCGCTCCAGCCAGTAGAGTTGCTCCTGCCATGCCAGGTGGCCGATCATCCACGCGATCGGGTTGATGGGGCCGAACCGGCGCGTCGCCTCCTCGGCCGTGACGTCCTTGAGGCCGCGGATCCATTCGCGGCGCGTGAACCGCAGTTGCGTGACGAGGGGGTGTGGCATGCGCCTATGCCTCCAGCGTCCGCTTCATGACGGCCATGCCTTGCTCGATGAGGCCGCTGCGCGGCACCGAGAGTCGACCACCGAGATCGGTCCGCGGCGCAGGAGCGACGCACTCATCAGGGCCGGACGGTTAGAGCGCGCGGACGGCGCGAAGGACGTCGTCCGGGTCGGGTCGAACCTGGAAGTTCCGGCTGACCGAGAACCAGCGCACGACTCCCTCGCGATCCAGCACGACCGTCGCCGGGCGCGGGACGTCCTGCCCCTCGGGCCCGCCGCCCGCGTGCACCAGGCCATACCGTCGCGCTACGGCGAGGTCGCGGTCGGCGACGAACCGGTACCCGAGGCGCAGTCCCTCGGCGAGCTTCTGGCTGCGCTCGTTGGGATCGGGCGAGATGGCGACGATCTCGACGCCGGCTTGCTCGGCCTCCGACAGCTGAGCTCCAAGCCCTTGGAGCTCCGCCACGCAGAACGGTCACCAGTAGCCGCGGTAGAAGACCAGTACGACCGGCTTCTTGCCGCGGAAGTCCGCGAGCGATACCTGTCGGCCGGCAGCATCGGGCAACGTGAAGTCGGGCGGTCGCTCGCCCACCCGCAGCGCCGTCGGAGTGACCGGCACCTGCGCGACGACGAAGTTGAACCAGGCGCCGCCGACGAGCAGGAGGCTCGAGGGCCCGAGCGCCAGCCAGGCGGGCCACCGCCGAGCCGGCGCGCGGATCACGGCCAGCGCCGCCAGCGCCGTCGCAAGCGCGAACGCGACCACGTAGCCCTCTGGATGGTTCCGGACGGCCGCGACCCGCAGGAGGAACGCGTAGGCCGCGACGGCGCCGATCGCGACGACGACACTGAGCGCGGCGAGCCGTGCGGAGGACGTCATATGAGGATTCTGCCATATACTGGTGGCCACCTCGAGCCAGGGAAAGGAGCTCCTCTTGAAAAGCTTGCTCGTCCTGACGGCCCTGTTGATGGCGGCACCGCTCGCGGACGCAGCGGATCTCGAGGCGGGAAGGGCGAAGGTCGCCACGGTGTGCGCGGCCTGTCACGGCGCCGCGGGCGTGAGCGTGAGCGACACCATCCCCAACCTCGCGGCCCAGCGGGCAGGGTACATCGAGGCGCAGCTCAAGGCGCTCAAGGAGGGCACGCGCAAGAACCCGATCATGAACGCGATCGCCGCGCAGCTCAGCGCGGAGGACATCGCCAACGTCGCGGCCTTCTTCGCCACCCAGCCCGGCGCCGCGGCCGCGGCCAAGTCAGCGTTCCTGCCCAACCTGGCGAAGAGCGGCGTCACGTTCCCCGAGAGCTACAAGACGACCTTCACGAAATACCACACGATCAACTTCCCGGCGACCAAGCAGGTGCGTTACTACTACGCCAACGGCGCCGCCCTGCAGGCTGCGAAGGGCGACCAGCCGCTGCCGAACGGTTCGGTGCTCTTCGCCGAAGTCTATTCGGCCAAGCTCGACGCGGACAAGAAGCCGCTGACCGGCGGCGACGGCTTCTTCGTGCCGGACCAGCTCCTCTTCTACACGGCCATGGCGCGCGAAGCGGGCTGGGGCAAGGACATCCCCGAGATGCTGCGTAACGAGGACTGGAACTACGCGGCCTTCTCCACCGCCAAGGAGCAGCGGCCGGTCAATCAGGCGGAGTGCTTCGCCTGCCACAAGCCGCTCGACAAGACGAGCTTCACCTTCACGCTCAAGCAGCTCACGGACGTCGCCAAGACCAAGTAGGGCTCGCTGGTCGTCCATCTGATCGACGGGACGTTCGAGCTGTTCCGGTACTTCCTCTCGCCGGGGGCCGCCTTCGACCGGAGCGCTCCCGAGAAGCTGAGGGCGGTGCGCGGCGTTGTCGGATCCATTCTGGGGATGCTCGAAGGCGGCGCCACGCATGTGGGCGTGGCCACCGATCACGTCATCGAATCGTTTCGCAACGCGCTCTGGCCCGGCTACAAGACAGGCGAGGGGATTGACCCGCTGCTCTACGCCCAGTTCCAGCCGTTGGAGGATGCGCTGGAGGCACTCGGCGTTGTCGTCTGGCCCATGGTGGAGTTCGAGGCCGACGACGCGCTGGCCGCAGCGGCGGCCGTGGCCGCCGCCGATGCGCGCGTCGAGCAGGTCGTCGTGTGCACGCCGGACAAGGATCTGGCGCAGTGCGTGCGGGGCGACCGGATCGTCCAGCTCGATCGGCGCACGCGCGAGCTGCGCAACGAGTCGGCGGTGCGGCAAAAGTTCGGTGTGCCGCCCGCATCGATTCCCGACTGGCTCGCGCTCGTGGGCGACAGCGCGGATGGTTACCCCGGTCTGCCCGGCTGGGGTGAGAAGTCTGCGGCGGCCGTGCTCGGCCGTTATCAGCACCTCGAGCACATCCCGAAGCTCGCCACGGAGTGGGACGTGTCCGTGCGCGGAGCGATGCGGCTGGCCACGACGCTCACGGAGCAACGCGAGCGCGCGCTCCTGTTCCGGAAGCTCGCGACGCTGCGTACGGATGCGCCCGTCGGCGCCGACGTCGATGCGCTCCGCTGGATGGGACCGCGCCCTGACTTCGCGGCCTGGTCAGAGCGCCTCGGCACGCCGACGATTCACGAGCGGGCTTCGATGCTGGCGGCCGCGCGCGCTTGAAGACGGCGAGAATCTCGGCTAAAGAGGAGCGAAAGAGCGCCGTGAGGAGGACGACGATGGTTGACGACGCGCTGCACTCAGAGGTCGAGCGACTCAAGGCGGAGAACGCGGCGCTGAAGGCCCAGGCGACGCGCGGCGTTTCGATAAAGGTCAGTGAGAAGGGAGGCGTCTCCGTCTACGGGCTCGGGCGCTTCCCCGTGACTCTTTACAAGGAGCAGTGGGCGAAGCTGCTCGACATCGCCGCCGACATCCGGGCCTTCATCAAGGAGCACGACGCCCAGTTGAAGACCAAGGAGCCGCGCTGATCGCGTAATTCCGCCGCTATTGTCGCGGCGGAATGCCGGTCGACTGCCACGACACGAACTCTAGCCCGGACGGCCGCTTCACCCAGATGGCGGTGAAGCGCAGCGGCACGGTGCGATCCTGGCCGCCCGACGTCACCTCGTACACCGCGGTGCCGGTGATGATCGCGAGACAGCCATAGGTTCGCGTCTTCACGTCGCTGTTTGGAGTCATCGTGCGGTACTTGGTGCGCCCCGAGCGCATGGCCTCGATGTACTTCGCCTTGTCATCGGTGGCGGCGGAGGAGTGGTTGTACGTGAGGTCGTTGCCGAACAGCTTCTCCATCGCCGCGAAGTCGTTCGCGGTCTGCGCGGCGTAGCGCGCAGCCTCAGCCTTCATCGCCTCCTCGGCGGTGATGGTTCCACTGCAGTTCTCAGCGGAGGCGGTGCCTGCAGCGACGAGCCCCAGTACCGCGAACATTGCGAACGGTCGCAGGGATCTGTACGCCATAGCGGCTCCTCTCGTTGGCCCTTGGTACAACGCGGTCGAATCAGTGGTCAAGCGGGAAGTTCGGGGGCGGAGCGCTCCTTGGGATGCGGCGCAATGAGGAACAAGAACGTGGAGATGATTCCCGCGAAGACATAGACGGGATGGTAGGTCTCCGCCAGACCCAGACGATAGTCTTCGATAGCGCCTGGCTCACCCGGAACGGCTTAGTGTCGTATCAGCTGGATTGCAGCGAGGAGAATGGCAGCGCCGACGCCAAGGATTTGGATCCAGCGCGGCACCGACTTGGTTGCTGCCGAGAGGGACTCCTGCGAGGATCGGACCCTTTCGTCGAGGCGCTTCATGTCAAGAGGTTAGCACATTCAGGGTGTCGTCGCCGCTCGCTGGAGATCGATCATCGGATAGCCGCTGGCGCGCCAGGCATAAAAGCCGCCGGCCAGGGGCCGCACGCGTTCGATGCCGCGACGTCGCAGGAGCAGCGCCGCCCGGGCGCTCGAGGCCTCGCTGGGTCAGGTGCAGTAGAGCACGATCTCCCGATCGCGCGGGATCTCGAGATGCCGCGCCTCCAGCTCCTCGGTCGTCAAGTGGAGGGCGCCGGGAATGATCGACGGCTCAGTCTCGAAGTCCACCCGATGGCGCAGGTCCACCACCATCATGTCCTCGCCCGCGTCCAGCCGGGTCTTGAGCTCCGCCGGCGTGATCCTGGCGATCCGGATCTTCCGCAAGAAGCGCTGGCGTGCGATGAACTTCCAGGCGATGTAGGCGCCGAGTGCTATGGCCAGCAGCACGATGAGCCAGCTCCCCAGGCGCGTGGCGTAGCTCGCCGCCAGCTCGAGCTGGGAGCTGAACAGCCAACCGAGGCCGACGAAGGTTCCGGCCCAGATCACGCCGCCCAGCCCGGTGAACACGAGGAACTCGAGCAACGGCATCCGGACGATGCCTGCCAGCGGAGGCGCCGCCGTGTTGTAGCCCGGCACGAATTTGGCGAACAGTAGCGAGCGGGCGCCGTAACGACCGAAGGCGTCCTGGGTGCGCCGGACGCACGAGTCGGGTTCGAGGAAGATCCGGCACAGCCAGCGGAGGACGCGGCCGCCGCCGACGCGGCCGATCCAGTACCAGATCGAGTCGCTCACCAGCGAGGCCAGCGCGGCGGCGGCGAGGACGAGCGCCAGGCTCAACCGACCGTTCCCGGCCAGGGCGCCGCCGGCCAGAAGGAACGGCACGGCAGGGAGCGGTAGCCCGATCTGCTCGGCGAGCACCCAACCGAAGACGACCAGGTACCCGTGCCGGACGAGAACGTCGATGATTCCGTCCATTGCGCTCCGGCAGGATACCAGGTTGCCCCGGGTGCGTTATTAATAACCCTTCACATACGGTAGCTTCCTCGCCGTCGCCTCGATCGCGGCGCCGGCCTCGAGCAGCACCGCCGTCGAGTCCCACGTCCCGCCCACGAGCTGGTTGCGCGCGCCCTCGGGAACGGTCGCCTTGATGACGCGGTCGCCGAAGCGCACCTCTTGCTTCTCGACGTCCACGGTCATTGGCTGCTGGGGCGACTTGGCGACGGCCTTCTGGAGCCATTCGATGTCCTCTTGGGAGGCGCGCAGACAGGGGATGCCGAGCATGACGCAGTTGCCGAAGAAGATCTCGCCGAAGGAGCCGCCGACGATCGCGCGGATGCCCCAGCGCATGAGGGCCTGCGGGGCGTGCTCACGGGAGGAGCCGCAGCCGAAGTTCTGCCCGACGACGAGCACCGACGCGCCCTGGTAGGCCTTCTGGTTGAACGGGTGCTCGGGATTCTGCTTCTTGGCGTCCTCGAAGGCGTGCTCGCCCATGCTCTCGAAGGTGACGGCCTTCAGGAAGCGCGCGGGGATGATGCGGTCGGTGTCGATGTCGTTGCCGGTGACGGGGATGCCGCGGCCCGAGACCTGGCGGCGCTTGAAGTCGGCGGCGCTCATTTCAGGATCTCCCTCACGTCGGTGACGGCGCCGGTGATAGCGGCGGCCACGACCATCGCTGGGCTCATCAAGAGAGTGCGGCCTGTGGGGCTGCCCTGGCGGCCGATGAAGTTTCGGTTGCTGGACGACGCGCTCATCTCGCGGCCCTGAAGCTTGTCGTCGTTCATGCCGAGGCACATGGAGCAACCGGCCTTGCGCCACTGGAAGCCCGCGGCCTGGAAGATCTGGTCCAGGCCCTCGGCCTCCGCGGCTTTGGCCACCTGCTGAGAGCCCGGCACGATGAGGGCGCGCACGTGCTTGGCGACCTTGCCCCTCTTCGCGACTTCGGCGGCGGCGCGCAGATCGGACAGACGCCCGTTGGTGCACGAACCCACGAAGGCGACGTCGATCTTCGCACCCTTGATGGGCTGGCCCGCCTGAAAGCCCATGTGAGCGAGCGCCTCGCGGTACGTGGACCGCTCCGGCTCGGGCGCTGACTCGGGCGCCGGAATCTTCTGGCTGACACCGACCGACATGCCGGGGTTGATACCCCACGTCACGACGGGCTCGATCGCCGCGCCGTCGAGGCGCGCGACATCGTCGAACTTGGCACCGGGCTCGGTCGCCACCGACTTCCACCACGCGGCGGCACGGTCGAATGCCGTGTCCTTCGGCGCGTAGGGCCGGCCGCGGAGATATTCGACGGTCGCCGCGTCGGGATTGACATAGCCGCAGCGCGCGCCGCCCTCGATCGACATGTTGCAAATAGTCAGTCGCTCCTCCATGGTCATGCGCTCGATCACCGGTCCCGCGTATTCGTAGGCGTAACCAACCCCGCCTTTCACTCCCAGCTGGTTGATGATGGCGAGGATCACGTCCTTGGCGTACACGCCCTTGGCGAGCGCGCCCTCCACCCGCACCTGGCGCAGCTTGGGCTTGGCCATGGCGAGGCACTGCGTGGCCAGCACGTCGCGGACTTGAGTGGTCCCGATACCGAACGCGATGGCGCCGACTGCGCCGTGAGTGGAGGTGTGACTATCACCGCACGCGATCGTCATGCCCGGCTGGGAGAGGCCGAGCTCCGGCCCGATGACGTGGACGATGCCCTGCTTTCCGCTCGCCATGTCGAAGAGCGGCAGACCGAACTCCTTCATGTTCCGGTACATGTGCTGGGCCATCTCCTCCGCCTCCGGGTCGGCGTAGGGACGGGTCTGGTCGGCCGTCGGGATGATGTGGTCGAGCGTGCCGAACGTCCGCTCGGGCATACGCACCTTGAGCTTCAGCTCCTTCAGCATCTGGAAGGCCTGCGGCGTCGTCACCTCGTGGATCAGATGCAGGCCGATCAGGAGCTGGGTCTGGCCGGAAGGTAGAATTCGGACTGTGTGAGCCTCCCACACCTTGTCGAGCAGCGTGCGTGCCATGGAAATCCTCCGCTCGCGTATCGTGCCCCATCGAGGGCAGCGAGTCCAGCGGCGCAACCAGCGTCGCAAGACTGATACGCTTGCGGCATCCCAGCCCGGGGACATACGCTGCCTGAGGGGGTGGACCGATGGGAACGTTCTTCGTGCAGGCGCTGCTCGCTGCCCCGGAACGGCCCGAGCGTCGTCAGCCGATCGAGCTGCTCGTGGACAGCGGTTCCACCTACACCTGGGTCGGCGCCGCCCTCCTCCGCGCGCTGTCGGTAGCGCCCACCGAACGCCGGCGCGTGGTGACGATCGATGGCCAGGTCGCCGAGCGTGACGCCGCGGAAGTGCTCATCACCCTCGACGGACGCACTCTCCACACGGTCTGCCTCTTTGGCGATGCGGGCGATCTTGACGTGCTGGGCGCCTACACGCTCGAGGGGTTCGGGCTGGCGGTCGATCCCGTCCAGCGCAAGCTCATCCCGGCCCTCCAATACGGCGCAGCCACGGCGTAGCCAGTCGCCCCCTGGACGTCGCCGCCATCCTGAGGCATGCTGGCGGTAGGCACGGTGAAACCCTCAACTTTTTTCACGACGGAGTCGCGATCGACGGAGGCGCATCATGGCATTGCGGATCAACAGCGAGGCACCGAACTTCACCGCCGAGACGACGCAGGGCAAGATCAACTTCCACGAGTGGATCGGCAACGGCTGGGCCATCCTCTTTTCGCACCCGAAGGACTTCACGCCGGTCTGTACGACCGAGCTGGGCTACATGGCGGGCCTGAAGCCGCAGTTCGACAAGCGCAACTGCAAGATCATCGGGCTCAGTGTCGACCCGGTCGCCGATCACCAGCGCTGGTCCAAGGACATCGAAGAGACGCAGGGCCACGCCGTGACGTACCCGATGATCGGCGATCCCGAGCTGAAGGTGGCGAAGGCCTACGACATGCTGCCGGAAGGGTCCGGCACCACCTCGCAGGGCCGCACCGCCGCCGACAACGCGACGGTGCGTTCGGTGTTCGTCATCGGGCCGGACAAGAAGATCAAGGCGATGCTGACCTATCCGATGTCCACCGGCCGCAACTTCGACGAGGTGCTGCGGCTCCTGGACTCCTGCCAGCTCACGACCAAGCACAAGGTGGCCACGCCGGTGAACTGGAAGCAGGGCCAGGACGTGATCATCGTCACCTCGGTCTCCGACGACGAAGCGAAGAAGACGTATCCCGCGGGCTGGAAAGCGCCGAAGCCGTATCTCCGGATCGTGGCCCAGCCGAAGTAGCCGACTAGGACGCCGCGCTGCGCCGAGAGGCCCTCCTCCCGTGGACGGTGGTCGGCGCGGTGTGGGTCACGCTGGCGCTCGCCTCCGGCATTTACTTCTCGTTCCCGGTCTTCTTCGTGGCGCTGCTGGAGGAGTTCGGCTGGCCTCGCGGGGCCACCGCGGCGGCGTTCTCGATCTCGTCCATCGTGCAGGGAACCCTCTCCCCGGTGGTCGGGATCCTCGTGGACCGCGTGGGGCCGCGCCGGGTCATGCTCGGCGGGGCGTGTGCGCTCGGCGGCGCGTGTGTCCTGGCCAGCCGGATCGATTCGCTCTGGTCGCTCTACCTGGTGACGGGGGTGCTGGCCGCAGCCGGGGTGTGCGCGGTGAGCTGGATACCGAGCGGGGCGCTGATCGCGCGGTGGTTCACCGAGCGGCGCGGCAGCATGATGGGGCTGGCCTTCTCGGGCATGGGGGCGGGCGTGCTGGTGATCGGCCCGCTCTCGCAGTGGTTGATCATCGGGTATGGCTGGCGCGCCGCCTACCTCGTCATCGGCGTGGGCACGCTCGTCGTGCTCCTTCCCCTCGTCTGGCTGGGTGTTCGAGAGGCGCCCGTGGCGGCGGCGCCCGGTCGAAGCGACGTATCGAGACCCGGCCCGGGCATCGTGAGCACGGGCCGGGAGGTCGGCGAGGCCTTGCGGACGCGGGCGTTCTGGGCGCTCTTCTTCGCCTACCTGTGCACGCCGCTGGCCGTCTTCTCGGTCGTCACCCATCAGGTGGCTTTCGCCGTGGACCACGGCTTCCCACGCCTGTTCGCGGCCGGCATCTTCGGGCTCACCGGTCTGCTCTCGATCGTCGGCCGGATCGTGTTCGGCGTCGCGGCCGACCAGATCGGGCGCGCCACCTCGGCCACGATCTCCTACGCCTGTACGGCAGTGGGGACGCTCTGTCTGCTCGGACTCGAGGTGGGGCCGCATGCGGCCGCCCTCTACGCCTATGCGTTCTTCTTCGGCCTCGGCTTCGGCGCCCGGGGCCCCATCATCACCGCGATGGCGTCCCAGCTCTTCCCGGGGCGACGCTTCGGCGCCATCTACGGCATGCTGAGCGTGGGCAACGGCATCGGCGGTGGCATCGCGCCGTGGTTCGGCGGCGCCGTGCACGACCTGACCGGGAGCTATCGCATCGCGTTCCTGATCGCCGTCGGCTTCTGCGTCCTGGGTGCACTGTGCTTCGGGCTCGCGCGACCTCGTCGTCGGAGCCTGTGACCGCTCGGCTAGCCGGCGGCCGCCAGCCGGACGAACTGCTGCTTCAGCGAGTTGACGTGCGCGAGGTAGGCGCGGACGTCGTGCTCGCCACACCGCTGGTCCGCGGTCAGCCGGAAGCCGCGTCGCGCGTAGGCATCGCCCGGTCCGGCTCCGCAGAGGTGGATGACGGCGGCCAGGTCGTGCTTCTGCTGGAGGGTCGCAGTGGCGAGCCGCTGGCGCTCCACGGTGTCCGCGACGCCGCGGTCCAGGAGCGCGGCGGTCAACTCGATGGCGTGGCTCGGCACGACGCGAGTGTAGAGGCGGGTGAACCAGCACGACCGCACGTCGTACCAGGGGCCATCCTCGACCACCACGTGGTCGTGGATGCAGTACCGCTTCGCCTCCCGAAACGTCGCATCGGTGATCTGGTACATGCCGACCGCGCTCGACGCGGGCTGGTAGAGCTGGAAGGGATTCCACGTCAGACGCCAGCGCCAGTACGTCCGCGCCACCGGGTTGCCCCTGCCCTCGACCTGGGCCAGCGCGGCGAGCAGGTCGGGCGTGATGACGGCGGTGGAATGCTCGCGGAAGAGCCGCCCGTACCGTCGCCAGGTTTCGGGCGGCGTCTTCGCGAGCGCGCCGCTCACCGGAAAGAACAACTCGGTCGGCTTGCGGATCACCTGGTACCCCCAGTTCACCGCCGACCACAGCGCCAGGATGAGGACCGCGCCCACGAGGATCCGGATACTCAGCGGCGCAGCCAGGATCGCCCGGAGTATCCGCCGACGCCCGCGTGACATGACAATCTCTTACTATGCCCCGCGCGCGAGCCCTCGGCGAGATCGAGCGGCTCGTCCCGCGCTGGGCGTAGAATGGCGGCGGTGGCCGACCGAAGGTATCGTCAGCAAGGTTACCGGGATCAGGGCGCCGAGTCTCGCAGGCGAGAGCCGCCGGCTGCCGACGCTCCACCGAGCCGCGGGATGCTCGCCCAGCGCACGGTCTCCCGGTGTGGGGCGTGCGGAGCGGTCCTGCCAGTGGCGACCGCCTCGCTCGAGCAGTGCCCGAACTGCCGCGCCGCCGTCCATGCCTGCCGGCAATGCGCCCACTTCGACACGGGTCGGCGGTTCGAGTGCGAAGAGCCGGTCCCCGAGCGGCTGGCGGACAAGAACGCACGCAACGACTGTGCCTGGTTCTCGCTCCGCGTGACGGTCGAGCGCGACGCCTCCCCCGACTCGACGCGCCCCGGCGACATCCGCCGCGGGTTCGACAACCTCTTCAAGAAGTAGGAGCGTGCGCCATGCGGCTGGTCGATCTGAGCATGACCGTCGAGGAGTGCGACTCGGCGCCATTCGCGAAGGACGAGTACTACTTCAAGATCAAGCCGATCGTGCGCTGGGAGGAGCGGGGGTTCGTCTCGAATTGCGTCGAGATGACGGTGCACGCCGGCACCCACATCGACTCGCCGCACCACTTCTTCCGCGACAGGCCGGGGATCGAGGCGCTGCCGCTCGAGGCGATGATCGGCGACGCCCTCGTGCTCGACCTGACGTTCAAGGGCACCCCGAAGGCTCGCATCACCCCGGAGGACCTCGAGCGTGCCGAGCAGGCGCTCGCCGCCGAGTCCATCCGAATCACGCCGGGAGCCATCCTGTTGCTGCGAACGGACTGGCCGAGGGGCCATGTCACCACGGATCCGAAGTGGTGGGATGAGTCGCCGTGCCTCACCAAGGCCGCGGCCGAGTGGCTCGTGGCCAGGCGACCGTCGGTGCTCGGCTTCGACTTCGCCCAGGAGGAGAAGGGCGCCGACTACGAGAAGGCCGGGGAGATCCTGACCTCCGGCATGCGCGTCCACCGGACGATCCTTCCGAGGGTCGTGTTCCAGATCGAGAACCTCACCAACCTGGACCAGATCCCCTCGCGGGTGAAGGTGATCGCGCTGCCCGCGAAGTGGAAGACCGAGTCGGCGCCGGCCCGCGTGGTGGCGTTGGTCGAGGAGTAGGGCCCTGAGGAAGGTCTACGAAGCGTAGCGAGCTGGCCGGTGCCCTGCGCCGGCAGCTGAATCCGCGACGGGCGCGGTGGCAGAAGCCCGGCGCCGTCGTGCGGGCCCTCGGGCTGCGTCGCGGGCAGGTGGTGGCGGAGATCGGCGCCGGCCCGGGGTACTTCACGACGCGACTGGCGCGCGCCGTCGGCCCGTCGGGCCACGTCTACGCGGTGGACCCGGAGGCGGCGGTGCTCGAGGTGCTACGCCAGCGTCTGGGGCGCACGCGCCTGCGCAACGTCACGCCGGTCCTCGGCCGGGACGACGACGCGCTCTTGCCGGGCGGGCGCTGCGACGTGGCGCTGCTCATCAACGTCTACCACCACATGCGCGAGGGCGCCGCGTTCCTGCGCCGGCTGGTCCCGGTGCTCGCTCGTGGTGCCCGCGTCGTCAACATCGACTGGGACGAGAAGGCGGAGTGCGGGCCGCCGGCCCGGCGCCGCGTCCCCCGCGCGCGGTTCTTGCGCGACGCCCGGCGCGCCGGCCTGCGCCTGATCGCCGAGCACCGGTTCCTGCCGCACCAGTACTTCGTCGTGCTGCGTCGCACGGGCTATTCGAGCGGTTGAAGGGAGACTTCCATGGCGCGCACGTACAACGTCATCGACGCCGATGGACATGTGCTCGAGCCGGTGGACATCTGGGACAAGTACATCGACCCGGCCTACCGTGACCGCGCGCCGCGGCTCATCGTGGACACCGACGGCAAGGAGCGCCTGCTCGTCGAGGGCCAGGTGCTGGGCAGCCCGAAGGGCTTCGGCGTCATCGGGGCGATCGGCGCCCGGCAGGGCGCGGTGGACCAGGGCACCATGAAGTGTGTCGACGGCCGCAAGGGCGGCTTCGACCCGCACGCGCGGATCCCGGACATGGACCTGGACGGCATTGACGCCGCGTTCCTCTATCCGAGCATCGGCCTCTTCGCCGGCGCGATCCAGGATGGGAGGCTCGCCGCGGCGGTGTGCCGCGCCTACAACCGCTGGCTCGCGGACTACTGCCGGCCCTATCCCGACCGTCTCTTCGGCGTGGCCATGCTGCCGATGCAGTCGATCGAGCTCGCCATCCAGGAGATGCGCTACGCGCGGAAGGAGCTCGGCATGCGCGCGAGCTTCCTCCGCCCCAACCCGTACCACGGGCGGATGCTGCACCACCCGGACTACGCGCCCTTCTGGGCCGAGGTGCAGGAGCTCGACGTCGCCATCGGCCTGCACGAGGGCGCGAGCGGCGGCATGCCGCAGGTCGGCGTCGATCGCTTCACGACGCGCGGGGCCCGGCACATCGTCTCGCACACCCTGGAGATGATGCTGGCCGCGATGAGCGTCATCTGGGAGGGCGTGTGCGATCGACACCCGCGCGTGCGCATCGCGTTTCTCGAGTCGGGCGGCGGCTGGATCGCGCCCTGGCTCGATCGGATGGACCGCCACTTCGACGACAAGGGCTTCAACGACTCGGGGCTCTCCATGCGCCCGAGCGAGCTGTTCCAGCGCAACTGCTGGATCTCGTTCGAGCCCGTCGAGCGGAGCCTCAGCCTGCTCGCGGACTACATCGGTCCGCACAAGATCCTGTGGGCGACGGATTACCCCCACCCGGACGGCTTCTTCCCCGGCGCGCCGAAGCTGATCGCCGACCGGCCGGAGCTGTCTCCGGAAACGAAGCGCCAGATCCTGGCGGGCGGCGCCAAGGGGTTTTACGCGTTGACGTAGCCGACCCGTCCCTGCGGTATGCTGGACGCAGGGGGGATGTGAGACCATGAGCGAGTGCAAACACGGCATGAGGTCCGGCTGCGTGTACTGTCACGGCCGTACGACGCCCACGGCCGAACCGCCGAGACCGAAGAAGCGCACCAAAGCCTCTCGCCTGTCGGAACAGATGAACGAGCGCATGACGACCCTCAAGCGGCGGCTGCGACAGCTCCGCGGCGAGTAACCTGGTGGGGGACCTCGACGCCCTGCTGGCGCTCAACCGTGACTACATCCGATCGGTGCAGGCCTGCGATGTCCGCCGATTCAACGAGATCCTGGCGGACGACTTCATGTGCAGCAATCCCGACGGCTCGCTCGTCGACCGGGAGGGCTTCCTGAAACAGACGGCGCGTCCGGTCGGGATCTCGGACCTCGAAGCCCACGACGTCAAGGTGCGGATCATGGGCGACGTCGCGATCATCCACGCCCGGACCACGTACACGCGGCCGGACGGGCACGCCGGATCCGGTCGCTACACGGACGTGTGGGCGCGTCGCGCGGGCGGCTGGCTCGCCGTCTCCGCCCACGTCACTCGCTGCTGACGCTTTTGTCTTCCTCGCAAGCGATGCATGGAGCGATCCGGTGGGACTGACATACGTCGACGGCCTGGTCACCGGTCCCTCCGGCACGTCTCGCGCGGTGCGGTTCATGGTCGACAGCGGGGCCAAGTACAGCCTCCTGCCACTCGCCGATTGGCGCGCGATCGACCTCGTGCCGAAGCGCCGCATGACCTTCGCCCTGGCGGACGGTACTTTGATCGACCGTGACGTCTCCGAGTGTCACATCACGCTGCCGCAGGGCGGGGGACACACGCCCGCGATCCTCGGCGAGGCGGGCGACGAGGCGTTGCTGGGAGTTGTCACCCTCGAGATCCTCGGCTTCGTCCTGAACCCGTTCAACCGGACGCTTCAGCCAGCCCGCCTCCTCCTCGCCTGATACGCCGGCACCAACTCCCGTCGGCGCGGTCGCGCTCGTTCAGCGCATCATGCTCGGCAGCCACAGGGAGATCGCGGGGAACGCGACGAGAATGGCGAGGCGCACCACGTCGGCCCACATGAACGGCATGACGCCGCTGAAGATGGTCCCCGTCGAGACCTCGGGCAGGAGGGTCTTGAGCACGAACATGTTCATCCCCACCGGGGGGCTGATCAGCCCGATCTCGACCACGCACACGATGATGATGCCGAACCAGACCGGGTCGAATCCAAGATGCACGATGACCGGGAAGAAGACCGGCATGGTGAGGAGCACCATCGACAGCTCCTCCATGGCGGTGCCGAGCACGACGTAGATCGCGCAGATCGCCGCCACCACCATGATCGGGTGGAGCGCGAAGCGCGAGACGAAGGCCTTGAGATCGCCCGGCATCGTGGTGATGTTGACGAACTCCGCGAACATCAGCGCGCCGATCAGGATCATGAACAGCATCGCGGTGGTCCGCGCGCTCTCGAGGAGCGCGGCGTAGAGCGCCCGCCACGTGAGCGCGCGGCGCGACAGCGCGAAGACCATGGCGCCGACGGCGCCCATGCCCGCCCCCTCGGTGGCGGTGAAGAAGCCGCCGTAGATGCCGCCCATCACGAAGAGGAAGAGCGCCGCGACCCCCCACACGTCCTTGAGGGCGCGCCAGCGCTCGGGCCAGGACGAGCGCTCCCCGGGCGGGCCCGAGGCCGGATCGCGCCAGGTCATATACGCGACCGCCGCGCAGAGCAGAATCGCGCCGAGGATCCCGGGCAGGATCCCGGCCATGAACAGCCGGCCGATGTTCGTCTCGGTGAAGACGCCGTAGATCACCATGATGGTCGAGGGCGGGATCATGATCCCGAGCGTGCCGCCCCCGGCGACGACACCCGCGGCGAGCCGGTCGGAGTAGTGGAAGCGCTTCATCGAGGGATACGCCACCTTCGCCATGGTGGCCGCCGTCGCGATGGAGGAGCCGCAGATCCCCCCGAAGCCCGCCGAGGCCCAGATGGTGGCCATGGCCAGCCCCCCGCGCAGGTGGCCGATGAAGGCGTACGCCGCGCGGAACAGCTCCCGCGCCATCCCGGCCCGCGTCACGAAGCTGCCCATGAGGATGAAGAGCGGCACGACCGACAGCGTGTAGCTGCGCCCCGTCTCGTAGAGTTTCGTCTGGGTCATGGCGAACGCGACCGTCCAGTTCCAGTCGCGCATGTAGGCGTAGCCGACGGCGCCGACGATCCCCATGGCGTAGGCGATGGGCACCCGCAGGAAGGCGAGCGCCATCATCAGCGTGAGGCCGACGAGCCCTTCGATCACCGGCGTGCGACCGTCTTGTAGAGGTGGATCAGGCTCGTGAGCCCGAGCATGACCGCCATGAAGTAGACGAAGGGGCCGTACACGATCCGCAGCACGTCGGTGGCGTCGCGGTAGGCCCAGATCCGGTCGGCCTTGAGCCAGACGAGCCAGGCGAGCAGGAGCATGACCGCGGCGCACACAAGGTGCACGAGGCCCTCGAGCAGGCGTCGCGTCCGCGCGCGGAGCAGGCGATCGACGAAGTCCATGAGGGCGTGCTCGTCCGCGTACGACACGAGGGGGAGGCCGGCGAAGATCAGCACGACCAGCATCAGCTCGGTGACCTCGAAGGCGCCGCGCACCGGGCGATTGAAGAGGTACCGCCCCGTCACGTCCGCGACCGTGAGGAGCATCATGGCCAGGAGGATGGCGGAAGCGGCGGCGCCGAGGATCGCCTCGACGCGGTGCTCCCACCCGCGCGCGGGAGCGCTCACTGCCCCGCGGCGACCTTTTTCAGCTCGTCCTGGAACTCGGCGAGGATCTTGGCGGCGTCGATGCCCTTGGCGCCCGCCTGCTTGATCCAGTCGTCGACGATCGGCGCCGAGCGCTTTCGCACCTCGGCGACCATGGTCGCGTCGGCGTGGACGATCTTGACGCCCGACTTCTGCAGCGCCTCGAGGCCCTTCCGGTCGGCCTCGTCCCAGGAGCGGCCGGCGTGCCGCGCGATCCACTCGCCGGAGATCTTCTCGATCGCCTCCTGGTCCTGCTTGGGCAGCCGGTTCCACTTGTCCTCGTTCATGAAGAAGCCGAACGACGAGCTGTACATGCCGCCGGGGAACAGCGTCGCCTGCTCGAGGACGGTCTCGAGCTTGAACGAGATGATGGACTCCATCGGGAAGAACACGCCGTCCGCGACGCCGGATTTCAGCAGCTCATAGGACTCCGGAGCAGGCTTCACGAACGCCGAGGCGCCGAGCGCCTTCGCCACCGCCTCGGCGACGCCGCCGCCGGTGCGGATCTTGAGTCCCTGGACGTCGGCGATGGACCGGACGGGCCTCTTGGTGAACATCTGCCCGGGGCCGTGGGTGAACACGCCCAGCAGCTTCACGCCCCTGTACTCGCCGACCTTGTGAAGATGCTTCCAGTAGATCCGGGAGTAGGCGACCGAGTTGATGAGCGAGGTCTCCCCGGCCCCGGGCAGCTCCGCGAGCATCGGCACGATGTGCCGCGCCGGCGTGTAACTGGCGGTGACGTACGAGAGGTCCACCAGGCCTTCCCGCACCGCATCGAAGGTGCCGGGCGGGGCCGACGGGTGCTTCGGCAGCATCTGGAACTTCACGCGGCCGTTCGTGACCTTCTCGACCTCGTTCGCCCAGCCCTGCAGGACGACCGCGGTGATGTGGTGCTGGGGCGACACCCACGAGGACATCGTGAGCGTGGTTTGCGCGAGCGCGGGCGGCGCGGCGGTGAGAACGCCGGCCAGCGCGGCGAGCAGGAGTTTCGTCACGTGCGACATGGTCATCCTCCTACAGCCCGTGCCAGTAGCGGCGTCCCTGGAGTCGCACGATCCTCCCGAACCCCGGCGCCTGGAAATGTCCCGCGGCCACGATGATCGCCTCGCGCTCCAGACGCTCCATCAGGGCCCGTCGGGTCTGGCGCGTCAGCTCCGGGTCCATGTCGGCGCGGGACACCCAGTCGGTCTCGTGGACCTGCACCGGGCTGTGCGCCGCATCCCCCAGGACGAGCGCTCGCTCCCCCTGTGAGGTGATCAGGATACTCATGTGCCCCGGCGTGTGACCGGGCGTCGGCAGCGCCGTCAGCTCACGCGTGATGCTGTGCTCCCCCTTCATCAGCTCCACCAGGCCCAGCTCGGCCAGGGGCCAGACACAGGCGGGAGCGTTGGGAAAGCGCTGAGGCTGGACGTCGGGCTCGTGGCAGACTTCCCAGTCCTTCGCGCTCATCCAGTAGCGAGCGTGCGGAAAGGTCGGCACATATTTCTCACCCTGTGCGACCAGATTCCAGCCGACGTGATCGCGATGCAGATGGGTCATCACCACCGTGTCGACGTCTTCGGGCGGCACGCCCTTGGCCTGGAAGTCGTGCATGAGCTGGCCCCACGGCGCGTCAGGCGCGTCGGCTGGCTTGGGGCCGAGCCCCGTGTCGACAAGGACCGTCCGCCCTCCCGACCGTATCAGGTACGAGCCGAGATTGAAGCGAACCTTGTGCTCCTCCGTGAGATGGGACTCGTACTGGCGCCAGCTGTCCGGTGGGATGGTCGGAAAGAAGTTACACAGGTCGAACTCGAGCATGCCGTCCGACAGCGCCATGATCCCCACATCGCCCACGCGGATGACGTTGTTCGCCATATGGCGTGGGGACGCCTATCTTACGACGTCGCGGGGCCCCGGCCAGCCCAGCCACTCGCAGATCGCCCGACCGATGATCCACTCCCTGTCCTCTCCCGAGAGCCAGGGGAGCTCCTCGGTGACCAAGGTCACGGCCTGGCGCCACGGGCACACGAGCCGCGTCCAGTCGGTGCCCCAGAACACCCGCCGCGGACCGAAGGCGTCATACACCTGTCGGATGTGCTTGTGCAGACCGCGGAAGGGATACGGCTCCGTGGAGTAGCAGGGCAGCGCCGAGGCCTTGACCGCGACGTTGGGCCGACGCGCCAGCCGACAGAGCTCCGGCAGCCCGGCAAAGGCCTCGTCGTCCTTCTTCGCGGTGCCGATGGCCAGGTGATCGATGACGAGCTTCAAGCCGGGATGGCGCTCGGCAATGCGGTCCACCGCGGGGATCGAGCCCGGAGGGAAGATCATCACGGGGATGGAGGCACGCTCGGCGGCTGGCCAGAGCCAGTCGGCCGTGCCGTCGGTGAGCCACGGCTTCTGGAGCTCGGTGTGAAAGGTGAAGCGCAGGCCGAGCATGCCGGGCTGCTTCAGCCATCCGGCGACGAGCCCCCGGCTCTCGGCCTTCTCGATCGCGAGCCGCCCCATCACCCTGAACCGGTCCGGGTGTAGACGTGCTGCTTCGAGGGCGAGGTCGTTGCGGTCGCCCTCCCACGAGGGAGGGACGAGCACGACGCGATCGACGCCGGCTTCCTTCATTGCGGCGAGCACCAGGTCCTTCGTGACGGGAGAGGGCTTGTGCGCCTGGCGGGCCCTGCCGGGCGGCCACGGCCGGTCGGGCGTGTCGGCGCCCCAGATGTGAACCTGCGCGTCGACGATCAGCACGACGTCCCCCGCGCGCTTGGCCCCGGCTCGACGGTCGCGCGCTCGACCGCGAGGAGCCGATCGAGCCCGATCACGGCGAGCATGTCCTTCTCCAGCGGGCTCCAGTCGGGCCGGGCCGTGTCCTTTGCGCCGAAGCCGTCGGCGAGATCTTCGTAGACCTTCTTCCAGGCCGCGTACGCCACCAGCAAGGGCGTGGACGGGTCGGCGACGATCTTGTAGCCGAGGCGGCCGAGATCCTCGAGCGTCATGCCCAGACCGGCGAGCCCGCCGCGCCCCGTGAGGTACATGAGCGGTCCGCCGAGCCGCTCTGCGATGACGCGCAGCTGTTCCGGCGTGTGCGCCATCGAGAGCAGCACGACGTCGGCCCCGGCCTTCCGGTAGGCTTCGCCACGGCGGAGCGCGTCGTCCATCGTGCTGGCCCGCATCGCGTTGGTCCGCGCGATGATGACAAAGTCGCGCTGGCGTCGGGCGGCGACGGCCTCCCTGACCTTGGCCGCCATCAGCTCGGTCGGGATCATGTGCTCGATCCCGATGTGGTGATGCGCGCGCTTCGGGACGAGCTGGTCCTCGATCTCGATCGCAGCGAACCCGGCCGCCTCGCTCATGCCGATGGTCCGGTGTATGTGCATCGGGTCGCCGTAACCGCAGGCGGCGTCGAGGATGAGCGGGAGCGACGAGACGGCGCGGATGTCGATAGCCGCCTGGCACATCTCGGTCAGGTTGAGATTCGCCTCGAGCGCGACCTTCTGGTAGCCGGTCGCGCCGCCGCCCAGATATCCGGCGGGAAAGCCCGCGGCCTCGGCCATCTTGGCCATCAGCGGATTCAGAACCAGGGGCGCGGTGACGGGGAGCGGCGCCTGCAGGGTGTCTTTGAGCGACATCGGGCGTCTCTCGCGACTCACGGCCTCCGCGCCAGCGGTCCGCGCAGCAGCTGCCCGGGAAGCGCGCCCGTGTGCTTGCCGTCGCGGAGCAGGACCTCGCCGTTGACGATCGTCGCGGTGATGCCGGTCGCGCGTTGCACGAGCCGGCGAGCGCCGGCGGGGAGGTCGTTGACGACCTCGGGCATCTCCGGGCTGATCGTGTCGGGGTCGAAGACGATCAGATCCGCCACGAAACCCTCGCGGACGAGGCCGCGGTCGGCGAAGCCCCAGTACGTCGCGGGCACGAGCGTGAGCATACGCACCGCCTGCTCGAGCGTGAACGCCTGCTTCGCGCGCACCCAGTGGCTCAGGAGGTGGGTCTGAAGCGACGAGTCGATGATCTGCGAGACGTGCGCGCCGGAGTCGGAGAACGTCACGACCGCCCGCGGGTGGCGCATCATCTCGAGCACCGCGTCCTGATCTTCGTTGGCGACCGGGTGCACGAAGAAGCGCTCGAGGTCCCGCTCGAGCGCGAGGTCGATCATGGCCTCGGCCGGATCGACGCCGCGCTCGCGCGCGATCTCGGCCACCGTGCGGTGGGGGCCCGCCACCGTGTCGTAGAGGAAGATCCACTCGTACGGGAACGGCCGGGCTTCGGTGCCCAGGGCGCGCCGCTCGGGGCTCGCGTGGGCGCCCTCGATCAGACGGCGCCGCGTCTCGGGGTCGCGCAGGCGCTCTCTCTGCTCGGCGAGCGGCAGCGCGCGGAACGGCTTCCACGCCGGGAGGTTGTCGAACGGCAGCTGCGTCTTGAACGACAGCACGACGTTGAGCCCCCGGCTGTGCGCCTGTGCGAACATGCGCCCGCCGGCCGCGGCCGTCTCGTCGAGCAGGTCCAGGTAGCGGCGCCAGACCTCGGGCGCCTCGAGGCGGCTGAAGATGCCCCACGTCACGGGACGCCCGGTCTCGACGGCGAGGTCGCGCAGGCGCACGTGATAGTCGCGGAAGGCGACGGGATCGCTGAGCTCGCGCCCGACGGCCTCGCCGGCCAGCTCGAAGATGCCGGCGTTCAGATCGCCCATCACCGCGACGAGCCGCCGCACCTCGTCCCACGTCGCGAGCCGGCTCGCGACCGGCCGGCCGTCGGGTGTCTCGTGGATGGGCGAGCGCGAGGTCGTGAAGCCGATCGCGCCGGCGCGGATCGCGTCCCGGAGCTCGCGCTCCATCGCGCGAAGGTCGTTCTCCGTCGCCGCCTGCTCGAACGCTCGCTCGTCCATGACGTGCGTCCGGAGCGCCGAGTGGCCGAGGTACCCCGCGTAATTGATCCCCTTGGGCAGTCCGTCGAGACAGTCGAGGAACTCGGGGAAGGTCGTCCACGTCCACTCGATGCCCGCCGCCATCGCCTCGGCCGCGATGTCCTCGGCGCGCTCGAGGTTGCGCACGACCAGATGCTTCCGAGACGCTGAGCAGGGGGCGAGCGTGAACCCACAGTTGCCCATCACCACGGTCGTCACGCCGTGCCAGCACGAGCACGTGCCGAGCGGGTCCCAGAAGACCTGCGCGTCCATGTGGGTGTGGCCGTCGATGAACCCGGGGGCGACGACCAGGCCATCGGCGTCGATGACCTCGCGTGCCCGCTCGCGGATCCTGCCGGTCGCGACGATCCGACCGTGCCGGACGGCGACGTCGGCGCGGTAGCGCGGCAGGCCGGAGCCATCGATCAGGGCGCCGTTCTTGATGACGAGATCGTAGGGCATCGTCCGTTCCTCCCGAGGTCGTTATCCTACTTCAGACGGCCGGCAAGGGGGATAATACGCGCCGGCAAGGAGGATCGCCACATGATGAAGAAGGGAAGCGGGCTCTTGATGGTCTGGGCCGATGTGCCGTCGGACAAAGAGAAGGACTTCAATCGCTGGTACAACGAGGAGCATCTGGCCGAGCGACTCTCCGTGCCGGGATTCTTGAGCGCCGCCCGATACGAAGCGGTGAAGGGTGGGCCGAAGCACCTCGCGTGTTACGAGCTGGACGGCGTCGCGGTGCTGGAGAGCGAGGCGTACAGGCGCGTCCAGACCCACCCCTCAGAGTGGACCCGACGCTCGACCCCGGAAGTCATCGGCACTACCTACATCCGTAACGTCTACACCCTGATCCATCCGAAGACGGTGACGCGTGACGTGGCCGAGAGCGATATGGCGCCGGCCCTGCAGATCGGGCGCATGGATGTGCCACCCGAGATCGACGACGAGTTCAACGCCTGGTACAACACCATTTACGTTCCGAACTACGAGAAAGTCCCGGGTGTGATTCGCGGCCGGCGCTATCGCGCCGTCGTCGGCACGCCGAGCTATCTCACCCTCTACGAGTTCGAGCACCCCGGCGTGTCCGAGAGCGCTGCATGGGCCGCCCAGCGGGACATCTCACCGGTGACCCATCGTATCCGGCCGCACATGCGGCACGCCCCGGGCTCTCCCGGCATCTGGGTCAAGACGTTTCAGCTCTGATCGCTCACTTCGGTACGGTCGCCGGGCCTGGCTGCGGAGGCGGTGCGTCGAGCCTGACGACATCGTCGCTCTCGATGCCACGAAACCATCCCGGCGGGGGGTCCGGATGCTGCGCGCGGACCCACCCGCGGCCCTTCATGCAGGCCTGGTAGAGTTCCGGCCGGACCATCCCGTAGGCCTTGTTCCCGCTCACGTACAGGGCGTTCTCTTGCGCGCACGCTTGGCTGTCCTGCGAGAAGTCGGCGAAGCTGGCACCGGGCCTGTTCCAGTAATGCTTTCCACAGCCGACCAAGAAGAGGCTGACGAGGACTGCGACGAGGACGCGTTTCATCCGGCTCCTCCTTCCTCCGGCGAGAGTCTATCGCAGTTCGTGCCGAGACTCCGCGGGCGCCGAGGCGGCCTCGGCGCCCGCGGGCGAGAGGGCTACTTCACCTGTGGACGCGCCTCAGCTCGGGAGCGCGCGCTTGACCTTGTCACCGGATTCCTTGAGGATCGCGGCCGTCTCACCCGCCTGCCAGCGACGCTCCGCCCCCCAGTAGCTGGGCGCCCGCTTGCCGGACTTGACGGCCTCGGCCCCGAGGACCATCAGCGTCGCGACGAGCTTGTCCTGGCGCAGGAGGGCGTACTCCATCGCGGCCCAGTCGATGACCTCGTCGATCGCCTGGCCGTTCACGTCGCGCTCGTAGGGCTCGTACCAGCCCCTCTGGTCCGGCCGGAACGTCGTCACGATGCCCGTTTGCTTCGCCGCCGAGCGAAATGGCTGCGCACCGGGGTGGCGGTAGACCACGGCGAGCAGGATGTGGCCCCGGCTCCACGCGTAGCGGTAGTTGCCCGTGAGCGTGTAGTTCTGAGCCTGGTCCTCTTTCATCCCCTGGGAGACCAGGAGCCGCTGGAAGGCGCGGTTGGCCTCGACGATCGCTTCGGGCTTGAACCGGCCGTAGAGGCCCTCCTGCCCGTAGACGTCGCCGCTCTTTTGATCCACGTGCTGGTCCGTGATGGGCACCCCGAAGGTCGCCTTGTACGAGTCGTCCAACGAGACCGCGTTCGCCTGGAGGAGCGCCTTGTTCAACTCCCCGAGCCCCGTGCCGAGGGTGTAGGGGAGGAAGGCGAGCCCCTGGGCGAGCCCGGACGCGATCATGAGGGGCGACAGAACCAGGTTGAGCATCCCGCGGCCGAACGTTTCCATTCCGGTTCGTCCGTCGTAGGACGCGCAGCCGCTCACGAGAAGAGTGGCCGTCAGGAGTGAACAGGTCAGACGCTTCATCATCGATTGCATGAGTCCGCCTCTTTCGCGGGACGCTAGCTTCTGTGCTGTGTCCCACTCCGTCGCCTGACGCAATCCGGGGGCCACGGCAGAGGGTCGGAAAAACAGCCGGTTACGACGTGCGGACCGAGAGGTGGTGGTGGTGAAGCGGCGACGGAGAAAACGCCAGGCGGGCGTCAGACGCCCGCGCGAACTAGTCGAGGAAGGCCTGACCGACAATGAGCACGAGCCCAGCGAGGGCGACGGCCAGACTCGTGGCGAGGCCAACAGCGAAGAGCAGGACGGTTCTTACCCTCCCCCGAACCCCCTTGACGGCGAGGAACCCGAGGGGCGGCGGTACGGAGGACACAGGCCTTTCAAGACGGGGCAACAGCTCGCGCAACTCCTCCCGTCGAGTCCAGTGCAACCCCGGCCGCAGGTGGTGCTCCTGGTGATACCCCTCGTTGCAGCAGAGCCAGTTGTAGATGCGACCGTAGTGGCTCACGGCATTCGCCCAGCGGGTGCCCGGCAGGGCGCCGGCGTGCTGATAGTAGTTGGTCAGGATCCCGAAGAAGGACCCCACGTAGAAGACCGGGACGAAGAAGAGCAGGACGTACTGCCACGAGAGGGCTGCGTAGGTCACCAAGCCGAGGCCGCAGACCGCTGTCTCGCTCAGCAGTCGGGCTTTCTGGCCGCTCCGCACCGCCTCCCGCCACGCTTCGACCGTGCCGCTCCGGAAGAGCCCGAGCAGCCCGTAGGTGAACGCGCCCTCGGGCGCCCCGTCCCTGCCAAACCGGTAGGTGGACGAATGATCCTGCGTGCGGCCGGCCGCGTCCCGACGGTCGTTGCCGTGACGGTGGTGGTTGAGATGATGGAATCGGCAGAATGTGAGCGGCACGCCCAGGTTGATCGAATCCACCGCCGCGTAGATCCGATTCGCGACTTCGCTCCTGAACCACGGCGTGTGGACGAAGTTGTGGGTCGCGACGACGGCGTTGTACCAGAAGAGGAGCACGCCGCCCGGCCAAAGCCAGAGCAGGTCGAGCCAGCTGCGTTCGTCCCACGTCGCCGCCAGCCAGACGTTGAGACCGAGCTGGACGATCGAGACCACGAGGAGGATCGTGTCACGCGGAGAGTGGCGCCAGAGCGTCATGCTCGTCACGGCTCAGCTGGCAACGAGGTACCGAGTCAGGTGAAAGAAGACGGGGGCGGCGAAGCAGATCGAATCGATGCGATCCAGGATGCCGCCGTGCCCCTGGATCAGAGTCCCGTAGTCCTTGACTCCGCGATCGCGCTTGACGGCAGACATGACCAGGCCACCGGCGAAGCCCAGCAGCGTGAGGACCAGGGACAGCACGCCGGCCTCCCAGGGCGTGAAGGGCGTGATCCATGACACCCCTGCGCCGAGGAGCGTGGCGCTCACGATTCCGCCCAGGAAACCCTCCCAGGTCTTGCCGGGGCTGATCGTGGGGGCGATGGGGGTCCGCCCCACCCACTTGCCCCACACGTACTGCAGCACGTCGCTCGCCTGGACGACGAGGACGAAGAAGACCAGGAGCTTGAGGTTCTGCCCCTCGTAGCCCCGGATCTCGAGGCTCAGCAAGGCGGGCACGTGGCTCACGCCGTACACGCAGACCATCAGGCCCCAATGGATGTCCGCAGTGCGCTCGAGAAAACGCGTGCGGTCGCCGGCCAGCGCGCCGCGGAACGCCAGGAGGATGGCGCCGACCGGGACGAAAATAGTGAGCAGATCGAGCCGTCCCGCGGCAACGAGCCCGTACTGTACCGGGATCACGCCGAAGAACGCCCAGCAGAGGGAGCGATGGTCCGCCCGCAGCGTAGGCGTGAGCGTGACGAACTCCCGCAGCGCCAGAAACGAGATGAGAGCGAAGAACACCACGGACCCGACACCACCGGTCAGCAACGAGGCCAGAAACGTCAAGCACATCACCCACCAGGCCCTGATGCGCTCGTTCATGTTGACGATCACGGCGCGGCCGCCGGAACTCACGACCGTGCGGTCCAGGACGAGCCCCACTCCCGTAGCCAGAACGAGGGCGATCGTGGCGCCCAAGACGATCCACGCCAGGTCCCGGTCCATGGTCAGCATGGGGCCTCCGTCGACTTGAGCCGCTGCACCGCTTCTCGGGCCCGCTCGAGGAAGGCCTCCTTGGGCTCATCAGCGCCGAGAGCGAGGGGCGGACCGAACGTCACACAGCAGGCCATGGGCACCGGCAGCAGTTCTCCCTTGGGAAGGATGCGGTAGACGTTGTCGAGATAGACGGGCACCAACTCGAGCGCGGGCTTGCCCACGCTCAGGTGGTAGAGCCCGCTCTTGAACGGGGCGATCTCTGGCCCGGCACCGCGCGTGCCTTCGGGGAATACGATGAGCGACCACCGCTCGCCCATCGATTCCAGAATGGTCTTGATCTGCTGCTCGCGCGCCGCGACGCTCGTGTTGTCGCGCGCGATGAGCACGGCGCCGGAGAGCCGTGTGATAAGCCGTCGGAGCGGGTTCTCGGTTCCCCAGTAATCGCGGGCGCCCAGCGGGCGCGTTCGCAGCCTGATCTGGGTCGGCAAGGCGGACCAGATGAGCACCGCGTCGAGATGGCTGGTGTGATTGCCGAAGTAGACGCGCTGGCGTGGCTCCGGCGTGCAGCCTACCCAGCGCACGGTGGCGCCGGAGAGGAACCGCGCGGCCCCGGCGATGACGACGGAGGACGGCGCGTTCAGCATGCCTCCAGCTCCCGAACGATCCGCACCGTACGGCAGATGATCGTGACCGCGCAGCCCGCCGCCACCACCGCGAGCCCACCCGCGATCGCGTACGCGGGCTGGCCCACGGCCGACTCGACAGAGGCCACGAGGCACGCTGCGCCCAGAGCGACCATCCGGTGGGGCTTCGCCATGGGGCCGCCGAACTGCGGCGCCGCGCCTGCCGCGGCGCCGAGCACCCGGACGTAGGCGGTCAGCGCAGCGAGCAGAGCCGCGAGCCAGCCGAGCCCCGGGGCCCAGGCCACCTGTGGAATCGCGTAGCCCGCGGCGACAAGGACCAGGATGTCCGAGACGCGATCGGGCAGGTCATTGAAGATCTCGCCCGTCCTCGTCCTGAGACCCCCCTCGATCGCCATCAGGCCATCGCAGAGATTGCAGAGCCCGCGAAACGGAATGAAGGCCGCCGCCCCTAGGAACGCGATGCTTCGCCAGATAGGCTCTGCGAGCGGCGCCAGGACCAGGCAGGTCGCCGTCACAGCGGAGAAGCCCACACTCAAGAGGGAGACGTGGTTGGGCTTCACTCGTGCCCGGACCAGCCAGGCGGCGATGGCCCTCACGAAGCTCTGGTCACGAAGAGCGATTGGCCGGCGGTCCATAGGATTTGGCTCCTCCTCGCCCTGTGAGTAGGCAAGCGGAGTGCCAGAGGGAAAGGCCTGACGAGGAGGCTACTTACGAAGAATGACGGGCCGCAGTCGATGCGGTGGTGGTGGTGCCGTCTGCCGCGTCAGACGCCTACGAGGGGTCCGGGCATGTCGCGCCCCGTCCCAGGAGCGTCCCCGCCCGCAGCCGATCGTGCAGGTGCTCCACCTTCGTGAGCGGGACGACCTCGGACACGACCGGCGTGATCCGGCGCGCCGCCACGAGGCGGGCGGCCTGCGCCACTTCCCAGCGCGAGGCGTACCGGGATCCGATGATGCTGATCTCCGTCTGCACCATGCTCCGGGGGAGGACCTCGGTCGCGACACCCGGGAACGTCGTGAGCAGGACCAGCCGGCCCCGGGGCCCGAGCATCGCGAGGCAGAAGTCGAGGGTGTGCGCCGTGCCCACGAGATCGATCGCCACGGCCACGCCCGCCGGCGCGACCGCGCGAACGCGATCACGCAGGTCCGGGGCATCGCCGTCGAGCGCCGCGAGCGCGCCGAACTCACTCGGCGCCTTGAGCTTGTGGGCCCCCCGGTCGATCGCGATGACCTCGCCACCGAACGCCCGGGCCATCTGGACCATGTGGATACCGACGCCGCCGGCCGCGCCCACGACCATCACGGTGTCGCCGGGAGCGATCGACGCCCGGCGGCTGACATGGAACGGCGTCGCGATCGCGTCGGGAATCGCCGTGGCGTGCACGGCCGAGACGCCGTCGGGCACCGGGAGGAGATTTCTCGCCGGGAGCGCGAGGTAGTCCGCGTAGCCGCCGTCTGCGGCGACGCCGACCTGCCCGCGCAGACGGCGGCAGAGTGGCTCGTGCGCCAGGCGGCAGAGATCGCAGTCGTCACAGAAGAGGTAGAAGTAGCTCATCACCCGTTGCCCGGCCGAGAGCGTGCCGACGGCCGCGCCGACCTCCACGACGGTACCGACGGCCTCGTGGCCTGGGATGCGGGGAAGGTCTTCCGGCCGCCGGCCGTGGTTGCCGTTCGTGTAGTTGAGCACGGTGAGCCCGACGCCGCACGCTTCGACACGGATCAGGGCGTCCGTCGGACCGATGCGCGGGTCGCCCACGGTCTCGTACGAGAGCCGGCCGCCCCACTCGTGCAGCACCTGCGCGCGGATGTCGACCCCTCCCGCCTAGCTCACCATCGCGTACGTGCGCTCGATGTTGGCGCGGAGGGCCGCGCGCCACGGACGGTAGTGACCGTAGAGGGAGAAGGGCTTCTCGTAGACGGGCGCGAGCCGCTCGGGCACGCGCTGCTGGACTTCCTCGAGCGTCGCGCCGGCGGCGACCTCCGCGCGGACGGCGTCGACCATGTCGTGGACGTAACCCCGAAACATGGCGAGCCAGTCGCGGCCGGCCACGTCGCCGTGTCCCATGATCATCTGGGTGAAGTCGAGCTGGGCGAGACGATCCACCGTTGCCACCCAGTCCTCCGGGTAGCCGTCGCCCATGAAGGGCGTCCAGCCGATGACGGCGTCGCCCGTGATGACGACCTTCTCCTTCGGCAGGTAGACGAACACGTCTCCCTCGGTGTGCGCCCGGCCGAGGAAGAGGAGGTGGATCTCGCGATCGCGCCGGTAGAGCTTCATCGTCTGCTCGAAGGCGATCGTCGGCAGGGCTGGCCTGAGTGTCGTGACCTCGGCGAGGTACGATTCGGCCAGGCGCACGTCGGCCTCGAGCCTGGCGCGCTCGGCGGGCGCCCGGGCCGCCGCGAGGTCGGCCTTGAGTTGGGCGATCTCGCGCGGGACCTGGCGGACGTGGTCCTGGATGCGCTTGAGCCCTTTCCGGACCATCGCCTCGCGCGTGAGCTGGTTGGTGACGATCTCCGCGTGGGGGTAGACGGCGGGGTACACCTCGTTACCGTGCCAGTGGTCCCAGTGGAAGTGCGTGTTGACGACGTAGCGCACGGGCTTCGTCGTGATCTCGGAGAGCCGCTCGACGATCACGCGAGCCGCCGAGGGCTTGGAGTGCGTGTCGACGATGACCACGCCGTCGTCGCTCTCGATGATCGCGGTGTTCGAGTTCACCTTGTAGGCCGGCGCGGCCACCGCGGCGTGCACGCCGTCGGCGACCTTCTTGATCTCGAACCGCGCGTCCCCGACAGTCCGCCCCTCGTGACTGCAGCAGTCCATCACGCGCTCTCCCCTCTCCGAACCAGGTCTCCGGCGTCGCGATACTATGCGATGGCGGGTGCGCGCTCAAGGGTGTGCTAGATTCCGTGCCGAGGAGGACGCTCCAATGGAGCTGAGGCTCGCCGTCGTCCAGCCCGAGACGCTGACGGGCGCTGACGCCCCGAAGAACGTGGACCGCGCGGTCGGCTACATCCGCGCGGCCGCCCGTGAGGGGGCGCGGCTCGTCGTGCTGCCCGAGACCTATCCCGGCCCCTACACCGTGCCGGTGGACTACTCGCCCCACGACGCGCTCGCCGCCGTCGCGCGTGAGGAGAAGCTCTACGTCGTCGGGGGCGCGATCGAGTACGTGCGCCCGGACGACACGGGGCACGCGCCGTGCTTCAACTGTCTCTACCTCTACGGGCCGACGGGCGCGCGGCTCGGGACGTACCGGCGCACGACGCCGCCCGGCCCGTGGATCTACGAGGGGGGGAAGTTCTGGGACTTCAAGTACCAGGAGGCGGACGCGCTGCCCGTGTTCGACACCGAGTTCGGCAAGCTCGGCTTGTTAATGTGCAGCGAGGTGTACGTGCCGGAGCTGGCGCGCGCCATGGCGCTCCAGGGCGCCGTCATCACGCTCCTGCCCGCGGGGCTCTGGAGCTGGGAGCTCCACGACACGTGGCGCACACTCCTCTGGGCGCGGGCGATCGAGAATCTCATGATCACCGCCACGAGCCGCAACATTTTGCCGGGCGGCGGCGGGCACGCGATCATCTGCAGCCCCGAGGAGATCCTGCTCGAAGCGCGCCGGCCCGGCGTCTTCACCGCGACCGTCGACCTCGCGCGCGTCCGGTGGCTGCGCGAGCAGGTGGACCGCCCCGTCGACCCGTGGCCCTGGCGGACGAAGCCCGGCATCTTCAAGCAGTGGCTCCGTCCCGAGGTGTGTCGGAGGGGCCAGCCATGACCGACCGGCGCCGGGGACGCCTGAAGCGGCGCGATTTCCTCGCGGGCGGTGCGGCGCTCGCGCTCAGCTTCCCCCGCGGCGCCGGTGGACAGCCGACGGCCGGGACGCTGACGTATGCGAGCACCGCGCTCCCGCCGAACATCGAGCCACACATGCAGGGGCTCGACATCTGGCAGCAGCGGAAGCCCCTGATCTACGAGAACCTGATCTGGGTGGACGAGTCGCTCGAGGCCAGGCCCGAGCTCGCCGAGAGGTGGGAGCCGCGGTCGCCGACCGAGTACGTCTTCCGCCTGCGCCACGGTGTCAGGTTCCACAACGGCAAGGAGCTCGACGCCGAGGACGTGAAGTACACGTACGACCGCGTGCGGGATCCGAAGGTGAGCCCCGGCGCCAACGACCTCCTCGTCATCAAGCAGATCGACGTCCTCGACGCGCACACGGTTCGCTTCGTCCTCCATGCGCCTGCGGCGACGTTCCTCATCAACCTCGGTGGCAAATACAACGGCGTCATCCCGAAGGGCGCCGCGGGCGACGGTAAGGAGCTGCTCACGCGGGCGGTCGGGACGGGCCCGTTCAGCGTCGAGGAGTTCGATCCGAGTCGTCGGCTCGCCCTGAAGAAGAACGCGACCTACTGGGGGCCGACGAAGCCTGCGCTCGAGCGCATCGTGTTCCAGGCGATCCCGGACGAGTCGTCCATCGTGGCGGGGCTCCGTACCGGCCAGGTGACGATGGCCCAGTTTTCGTCCGCGCTCTCCTTTCAGGTGGCCCGCGGGATCGCCACGCTTCAGACGATCCAGGCGCCGTCCACGCGCTGGGTCGTGCTCGACCTCGCGGGCGACATGGAGCCGACGAGCAAGCCCGAGGTGCGTCAGGCGATCGCGCTCGCGCTCGACCGTCAGGCGATCCTCCAGATCGCGGGGGCCGGGCTCGGCCAGCGCCTCGGCGTGCTACCGCCGGGGATGAAGGCTTGGGCCATGCCGTGGCAAGAGCTGCCGAACCAGCAGCGCGACCTCGCGCGGGCGCGGGCGCTGCTGTCGAAGGCCGGTTACCCCGGCCGCGTCCCCATGAAGATCCGCAACATCGTCGGCTTCCCGGCGCTCGGCGCCGCGCTGCCCGTCATCGTCGACAACCTTCGCGAGGCGTCCATCGATGTGCAGGTGGAGACCGTGGACGGCGGCGTCTGGATCAAGGACTGGATCGTGCCCCAGTCGCCGCCCACGATGAACGAGTGGGGCGGCTTCGTCGATCCCGACCAGGCCTTCCACCGCCACTTCCATTCGGCGCCGGGCGGCAAGGACTTCCGACGCTGGAACAGCAAGAAGGCCGACGAGCTGCTCGACGCGGGTCGGGCGACCCTCGAGCGCGCCAAGCGCAAGCAGATCTACGATCAGGTCCAGCGGCTCATGGCGGAGGACCCGATCACGGTCCCGCTCTACTCGCCCGACCTCCTCTACGCCATGCAGAAGTCCGTCAAGGGCTTCGCGCCGCACCCGACGGGCTTCCTCTACGGCCTGCGCTGGGTGTCGCTCTGAAGCGAACGGGGGTGTCGTCGTAGCCGGCGATGCGCGCGTATTTCCTCCAGCGCCTCGCGGCGATGGCGCTCACGCTCCTGGGCGTGAGCCTGCTCATCTTCACGATGATCCGGCTGGTCCCGGGCACGGTCGTGGAGCAGCTCCTCGGCCAGGCCGCGATCGCCTCGCCCGAAGTGCTCGCCGCGTTCCGGCGCTTTTTCGGGCTCGATCGCCCCGTCCACCTCCAGTACATCGAGTGGCTCGCGTCGGTCCTCCGCGGCGACTTCGGCGTCTCCTGGCTCTCCGGCCGCCCGGTCCTGGCGATGTTCCTCGAGCGGGTGCCCGTCTCGGCCGAGCTCGCGGCGCTCGCGGTCGGCTGGTCGCTCCTGATCGGCGTCCCGCTCGGCACGGCCTCGGCGGTGTGGCGCGGCGGCGTCCGGGACGGGGCGATCCGCGTGATCGCGACGCTCGGGCTCTCGCTGCCCGCCTTCTGGCAGGGCACCGTGCTGATCCTGCTCTTCTCGATCCACCTCGGCTGGATGCCGTCGCTCCAGTGGGTGCCGTTCACGCACCGCCCGGCCACCAATCTCCTGACGATGGCGCTCCCGGCGCTCACGCTAGGGACGGCGACGGCGGCGATGATCACCCGCATGTCCCGCTCGACGATGCTCGACGTCCTCGGGCGCGAGTACGTTCGCACGGCGCGCGCCAAGGGGCTGCCCGAGCGCCGGGTGACCTTCCACCACGCGCTCCGCAACGCGTTGATCCCCGTCGTCACGGTCGCCGGCGTCCAGCTCGGCTACATCGTGGGCGGCATCGTCGTGGTCGAAGACGTCTTCACCCTGCCCGGCGTCGGGAGGCTGCTGCTCGACGCGATCTTCCAGCGCGACTACCCGGTGGTCCAGGGCGTGATTCTGCTCCTCGCCGCCGCCTTCATGGTCCTGAACCTCGCCGTGGACCTTCTCTATGCGGTCCTCGATCCTCGGCTCCGACGCGGCTAGCCGCGCGATGGTCGCGGCGCCCCGGCGCTCGCTCGCCCGGAGCCCCCTCTTCGTCGGCGCGTGCGGCGCGCTCCTCCTCATGATCGCCATCGGGCTCTTCGCGGCGTTCGTGGCGCCGTTCTCGCCGACGGCGATCGACGCCGCCCACGTGTTCCAGGGGCCCAGCCCCCGTCATCCCTTCGGGACCGACCGATTCGGACGTGATCTCCTGTCACGCATCGTCTTCGGCGTCCGCGTCTCGCTCGGCATCGCCGGCGCTTCGATCGCTGCGGCGCTCGTGGCGGGGGGCGCGCTCGGGCTCCTCGCGGGTTTCGGGCGCGGCGTGGACCAGGTGCTCGGCCGGGCGATGGACGTGTTCTTCGCCTTCCCGCCCGTGCTCCTGGCGATCGGGATCGCGGCGGTGCTCGGCGCGGGACCCGGCACGGCGGTGGTCGCCATCGCCGTCGTCTATGCGCCCCTCTTTTTTCGGGTGGTGCGCGCCAGCGTGCTCGCCGAATCGGCCCAGGCCTACGTCGAGGCCGCCGAGGCGCTCGGGCTCGGCCGGCTGGCGATTCTCGTGAGCCACATCCTGCCCAACGTCGTCTCACCGATCGTGGTCCAGACCGCGGTCTGCCTCTCCTACGGCATCCTGATCGAGTCCGCGCTGTCGTACCTCGGGCTCGGCGTCCAGCCGCCCACACCCTCGTGGGGCACGATCCTGAACGAGGGCAAAGAGTTTCTGGCGCAGGCACCCTGGGTCTCGCTCTTCCCCGGCGGCGCGATCATGCTCGCCGTCCTCGCGTTCAACGTGATCGGCGACGGCTTGCGCGATGCGCTCGATCCGCGGAGCGCCCTCCGGTAGGAACCGCGCGGTACGGCGGGGTTGTCAGCGTCCGAGCTCGTGGCGCAGCGCGTCCTCGAGCGTCGCGTGGCGGAACGTGAAGCCCGTGGCCCGGAGCCGCGCGGGCTCGACGCGCGCGCTCGCCAGCAACAGCTCGTCCGCCATCTGGCCGAGGAGGAGTCGCGCCGCGACCGCGGGGAGCGGGAGGAGCGCGGGGCGGCCCAGCACGCGCCCGAGCGTGCGCGCGAGCTCGCGATTGGTCACGGGCTCGGGCGCGACCGCGTTCACGGGGCCGACGAGGGTGTCCGTGGTGAGCGCGTGGTGGATCGCGCGCACGAGATCGTCCAGCGCGATCCAGCTCACCCACTGGGCGCCGCCGCCGACGGGCCCCCCCGCGCCCAGACGGAAGGGCGTGAGCATCGTGGCGAGGGCGCCGCCGCGGCGGCTCAGCGCCATGCCGATCCTGAGCCGCACGACGCGGATCCCGGCGTGCGCGGCGGGCTCGGTGGCGGCCTCCCACTCGCGGCAGACCTCGGCGAGAAAGCCCGCGCCCGGCGCGCTCTCCTCGCGGAGGAGCTCCGAGCCGCGGTCGCCGTAGTAGCCGACGGCGGAGGCGGTGACGAGGACGCGCGGCGGGCGCTCGAGCCGGGCGAGGGCTCCCGCCAGGCGCCGCGTCGCGTCCACGCGGCTCGAGCGGATCCGGCGCTTCTTCGACTCGGTCCAGCGGCCGCTCGCGACGCTCTCGCCCGCAAGGTGCACGAGCGCGTCCACGCCGGCGAGGGCCGACGCTTCGAGCGCGCCGGATTCGGGGTCCCAGCGCGCGATGGGCTCTCCCGCCGCGGGCGCCCCCCCCGCGCCGCGGACGAGACGCAGGACGCGGTGGCCGGTGGACGTGAGCGCCGGGACGAGCGCCGAGCCGACGAGCCCGCTCGCACCCGTGACGGCGACCGTCGACGCCCGCGCGGTCCCTGCCATGTCGCGCCCATTATGCGGCCGGGCTGGTGCGCTTCGTTTTAGAATGGCGTGCGGCTTGCGGGTTCCGGGCGTCCTGGGTATGCTGCATGGGCGGTTACCCGCCCTAATTCTCGCGAGAGTGGCGAAACTGGCAGACGCGCCGGACTTAGGATCCGGTGGGTGCAAGCCCTTGGGGGTTCGACTCCCCCCTCTCGCACCAGCGTGGAGCGTGGATGAGCGTGGAACGTCGGTGAGGGTCGAAGTCGAGACGATCGAGGGTTGCAAGCGGCGCCTGGCGGTGGAGGCCCCGGCCGACGTCGTCCAGAAGGAGTGGGAACGCGCTTACGTGCGCGTCCAGAAGCAGGCGCGCCTCCCGGGCTTCCGGAAGGGCTACGTACCGCGCTCGCTCGTCAAGCTGCACTTCGCCGACGACGTCCGGCGCGAGGTCGCCGAGCACCTCATCCCCGACGTCTACCGGCAGGCCCTCTCGGAAGCGCACCTCGACCCGGTGAACGAGCCCGACCTGCAGAACGTCAAGCTGGAGGAGGGTGCGCCGCTCAGCTTCGTCGCCGTCGTCGAGGTGAAGCCGTCGATCGCGCTCGGCGAGTACAAGGGCGTCGAGGTCCAGCACGCGGCCAAGGCCGTCGACGACGAGGAGGTCGCCGCGGCGCTCGAGGGGATGCGCGAGGAGCAGGCGCAGTTCCGCGCGGTGGAGCGACCGGCCGGCCCGGGCGACCTCCTGGTCGTCGACTACACGCTCGCCGTCGAGGGTCGCGACCCCACGAGCCAGACGGGCTACCAGTTCATCGTCGGCGACAAGACGGTCCTGCCCGAGATCGACGCGGCGGTCGTGGGGATGCGCGCGGGCGAGACGCACTCGGTCCCGTTCCGTTTCGCGGACGACCACCGGCGGGAGGAGCTGCGCGGGCGCGGCGGGTCCGCCGCGGTCAAGGTCGTCGAGGTGAAGGAGAAGCTGTTGCCGGCGCTGGACGACGAGTTCGCGAAGTCGGTGGGCGAGTTCGCGAGCCTTGCGGCGCTCCGTGCCGAGGTGCGCAAACAGCTCGAGGCGCGGCGTGCCGAGAACGAGCGGCGCGCGCTCCAGGAGAAGGTCGTCGACGCCATCCTCGACGTGCACCCCTTCACGGTGCCGGACGCGATGGTCATGCGCCACGTCGCCCACCAGATCGAGCAGGCGCGCGAGGGCATGCGCGCACAGGGGGTCGACCCGGACCGGGTGCCGTGGGACTACGGGAAGCTGATCACTGAGCTCCGGCCCGTGGCCGAGAAGGGGGTCCGGCGGGCGCTCCTGCTGGAGGCGATCGCCGAGCGCGAGGCCGTCGCGCCCACCGATGCCGACGTGGACGCCGAGCTGGAAAAGATCGCCCAGGCGAGCCGGCGCCCCGTGCCGGCCGTCCGTCGTATGATGGAGAAGAACGGCGACCTCGAGGCGTTGCGGCGCGGGCTGCGCGACCGCCGGACCCTCGAGCTGCTCGTCGGCCACGCCCAGGTTCGGGCGTAGCGGGTATGATAGTGCGAGCCTGCGACAAGGAGATCCCGATGGCGCTGGTCCCGATGGTGATCGAGCAGACGCCGCGCGGCGAGCGGGCGTACGACATCTTCTCGCTCCTGCTCAAGCAACGAATCATCTTTTTGCCGACCTTCATCGAGGACGATCTGGCGAACCTCGTGATCGCCCAGATGCTCTACCTCGAGGCGGAGGACCCGGACAAGGACATCCACCTCTATATCAACTCGCCGGGCGGCTCGGTGACCGCGGGGATGGCGATCTATGACACTATGCAGTACGTGAAGCCGGCGATCTCCACCATCTGTATGGGCCAGGCGGCCTCGATGGCCGCGCTGCTGCTCGCGGCCGGGTCCAAGGGCAAGCGCTTCGCCCTGCCCCATGCGCGGATCTTGATCCATCAGCCCCTCGGCGGCGTCCAGGGTCAGGCGACCGACATCGACATCCAGGCCAAGGAAATCCTTCGCATGCGGGAAGAGCTGAATCGGATTCTCCTGCACCACACCGGACAGTCCATGGACAAGATCCAGCGCGACACCGACCGGGACTTTTTCATGACCGCGGAGCAGGCGAAGGAATATAGAATCGTCGATGACGTCATCTCGTCCAAGCCGACGACCCGGGCGGTGGCCGAGGCCGTGGCATTGGCGGCGCAGGCGCAGAAGTAGAGGAGCGATGGCTCGAACGCGCGAAGGCAACGGAACGCTGAAGTGCTCGTTCTGCGGGAAGAGCCAGAATGACGTCCGCAAACTGATCGCCGGCCCGACCGTCTACATCTGTGACGAGTGCATCGAGCTCTGCAACGACATCATCGCCGAGGAGTGGGAAGAAGAGAAGAGCCGCGAGATCCGCTCGCTCCCCAAGCCCGCCGAGATCAAGAATGTCCTCGACCAATACGTGATCGGTCAGGAGCGGGCGAAGAAAGTCCTCGCCGTCGCGGTCCACAACCACTACAAGCGGATCGAGTCGGGCGGTGAGTCGGGCGAGGTCGAGCTCCAGAAGTCGAACATCCTCCTCATCGGCCCCACGGGCTCAGGCAAGACTCTCCTCGCGCAGACGCTCGCCAAGATGCTGCGCGTGCCGTTCACGATCGCCGACGCCACGACGCTCACCGAGGCGGGCTACGTCGGCGAGGACGTCGAGAACATCATCCTGCGCCTGCTCCAGTCGGCGGATTACGACGTCGAGCGGGCCGAGCGCGGCATCGTCTATATCGACGAAATCGACAAGATCGCGCGCAAATCCGAGAACCCCTCGATCACACGGGACGTCTCGGGCGAGGGCGTCCAGCAGGCCCTGCTCAAGATCCTCGAGGGCACGGTGGCCAACGTGCCGCCCCAGGGCGGGCGGAAGCACCCGCACCAGGAGTTCATCCAGGTCGACACGTCGAACGTCCTCTTCCTCTGCGGCGGCGCCTTCGTCGGCCTCGACAAGATCATCGAGGCGCGCGTCGGACGGTCCGGCATGGGCTTCGGCGCGGAGATCAAGCGGCGCGAGGAGCGCCGGGTGGGCGACCTCCTGACGATGATCCAGCCCGAGGATCTGCTGAAGTACGGGCTCATCCCCGAGTTCGTCGGCCGGCTGCCCGTCATCGCGACGCTCCACGACCTCGACGAGGCGGCCCTCGTCCGGATTCTCAGAGAGCCGAAGAACGCGATCATCAAGCAGTACCAGAAGTACTTCGACCTCGAGAAGGTCCGCCTGAAGTTCACGGACGACGCGGTGGCGGCCATCTCGCGGGAGGCGCTCAAGCGGGGGACCGGCGCGCGTGGGCTCCGGGCGATCCTGGAGGAGGTCATGCTCGAGATCATGTATGACCTGCCGTCCATCGAGGGGCTCAAGGAGTGCATCATTACGCGCGAGGTCATCCTGAACCACGAGCGGCCGCTGCTCGTCACGGAAGCGCAAGAGCAGTCGGCGTAGCCTGAGCGGCACGTTCTTCGTCGTCGCCACCCCGATCGGCAACCTCGAGGACATCACCCTGCGCGCGCTCCGCGTCCTGCGCGAGGTGGACCTGATCGCGTGCGAGGACACGCGCCGCACGCGCGCGCTCCTCACGCACTTCGACATCCACACCCCGACCGTGAGCTACTGGGAGAAGAACCAGCTCGCGCGTGGCCGTGAGCTCGTGCGGGCGCTGGCCGACGGCCGCTCGGTCGCGCTCGTCACCGACGCGGGGACGCCGTCCATCTCGGACCCCGGCTTTCGGCTCGTGCGCGAGGCGCGCGGCCACGGGATCGCGGTGGTGCCCGTGCCGGGCCCGTCGGCCGTGGTCGCCGCGTTGTCGGCCGCCGGAATCCCGGCGGACCGGTTCGTGTTCGACGGATTCCTTCCGGTGAAGCCCGGCCGACGACTGAACCGCCTGAAGGCGCTCCGGGACCTCGCGACGACCATCGTGCTCTACGAGTCGCCCCACCGCATCCTGGCGGCGCTCGACGCGGTCGGCCAGGTCTTCGGCGAGGTCGAGATCATCGTGGCGCGGGAGCTGACGAAGCAGTTCGAGGAGGTCGTGGGCGCCACGCCGGCGGCGCACCTGGAGCGGCTCAAGCGTGGGCCGATCCGCGGCGAGTTCGTCCTGGTGCTGCCGGGCCGATGAGGCCTACGGGAGCACGCGGTCGATACGATGCACGATCCAGGTATACTTCATGAGTCTATGAGTATCCCCAAGGCGCTGACCATCGCCGGGTCGGACTCGGGCGGAGGCGCCGGCATTCAGGCCGATCTCAAGACGTTCTCGGCGTTCCGCGTCTTCGGCATGAGCGTGCTTACCGCGGTGACGGCCCAGAACTCCGTCGGCGTCCAGGGCGTCTTCAATCTGCCGCCGGAGTTCGTCGGCAAGCAGCTCGACTCGGTGCTCTCGGACTTCGGCGCGGACGCCGTGAAGATCGGCATGCTCTCGACGACGCCGATCATCGCCGCGGTCGCGGCGCGGCTCCGGGCCCACGCGCAGGGCCAGATCGTGCTCGACCCAGTGATGATCGCCAAGTCCGGCGATCCGTTGCTCGAGCCCGACGCGCGCGCGGCGCTCGTCAAGGAGATGCTGCCTCTCGCCACCGTGGTCACGCCGAACCTCCACGAGGCTGGCGCGCTCGCGGGCATCCCGGTCGCGACCGAAACGGACATGGAGGAGGCGGCGCGGCGCATCCTGTCCCTCGGGCCCCGCTACGTGCTCGTCAAGGGCGGGCACCTCAAAGAGGCGGCGACCGACATCCTCTGGAACGGCCGCGAGTTCACGCGCTTCACCGCGCCGCGCCTGGATTCCTCGAACACCCACGGCACCGGCTGCACGTTCTCGGCGGCCATCGCCGCCGGGCTCGCGCGACGGCAGCCGCTCGGCGACGCCATCCGCGAGGCGAAGGCCTACGTGACCGCGGCGATCCGCGAGGGGTTTCAGGCCGGGCGCGGCGTCGGCGCCCTGCGCCACTTCGTCGCGACCTGGTAGCGCGTCATGGCCCGAAGCGTCGACGACCGGATGTCCTTCATGGAGCACCTGGGTGAGCTGCGCGTGCGGATCGTGCGGGCCCTCACGGCGCTCCTCGTCGGTAGCGTCCCCGGGCTGTACTTCAGCCAGCAGATCGTCGACTGGCTGGCGCGCCCCGTGACGAAGCTCAACTACTCGCTGGTCTTCACGTCGCCGGCAGAAGCGTTGTGGGTTCAGATGAAGGTGGGGCTCATCGTCGGTATCTTCGTCGCGGCGCCGGGGATCCTCTGGCAGGTCTGGGCGTTCATCGCGCCGGGGCTGCACGAGCACGAGAAGAAGTACGCGCTGCCGTTCGTGCTCATCGGGTCGCTGCTCTTCATCGGCGGTGGGGTGTTCTCGCTCTTCGTCGTGACGCCCTACGCGCTCCAGTTCCTCCTGAGCTATGCGCGGCCGGGGCTCCAGCCGATGATCACGCTTCAGAACCTGACCGACTTCCTCCTGAAGTTCACGCTGGCCTTCGGCGCCGTGTTCGAGCTGCCGCTCGCGCTCACGATTCTGGCGCGCCTCGGGGTCGTGAACGCGAAAATGCTCGCGAGGAACCGCAAGTACGCGATCCTCGGCGCGTTCATCGCCGGGGCGGTGCTCACGCCGACCCCCGACGCCTTCAATCAGACGCTCATGGCCGGGCCGCTCGTGCTGCTCTACGAGGTCGGGATCGTCTGCGCGCGCGTCTTCGGACGGAAGCCGGCGCCCGCGTCGGCGCCCGCGCCCGCCGAGTCCGCCTAGATGGACTTCGCCTCCCTCGACCTGCCCGCGCCCGTCATGCAGGGGATCCGCGAGGCGGGCTTCGTGACCGCCACGCCGATCCAGGAGGCCGCGCTCCCGCTGGCGCTCCGGGGCAAGGACGTCGCGGGGCAATCGCAGACGGGCACCGGCAAGACGGCGGCGTTCCTCATCGCGGGGTTCACCCGCCTCCTGCGCTCGCCCACGCCGTCGAGGCCGGCGGGCGTCGGCGCGCCGCGCATGCTCGTCATCGCGCCGACGCGCGAGCTGGTCGTCCAGATCGAGTCGGATGCGCGGCTCCTGGGCCGGTGCACGCCGTTCCGGCCCCTCGCGGTCTACGGCGGCATCGACTACGCGAAGCAGCGCGAGGCGCTCGCCGCCGGCTGCGACATCCTCGTGGGGACCCCCGGCCGGCTCATCGATTACCTCAAGCAGCGCGTCTGGTCGCCCAGGCACGTCGAGGTCCTCGTCGTCGACGAGGCCGACCGGATGTTCGACATGGGGTTCATCGCCGACCTGCGCTTCCTCCTCCGCCGCCTGCCGCCCCACGACAAGCGCCAGTCGTTCCTCTTCTCCGCGACCCTCTCGTTCCGGGTGCTCGAGCTGACGTGGGAGTTCATGAACAACCCCTCGCAGATCACGATCATGCCGCAGCAGAAGACGGCCGAGCGCGTGGAGCAGATGCTCTTCCACGTCGGCCGCGAGGAGAAGTTTCCCCTGCTCCTCGGCCTCCTCAAGCGGGAGGGCGGGGACCGGATCCTGATCTTCACGAACACGCGCGAGGAGGCGCGGCGGCTCGAGGATCGGCTGACGCGCAACGGCTACGACACGCGCGCCCTCACCGGCGACGTGGACCAGAAGCGGCGTCTGAAGATCCTGAACGACTTCAAAGAGGGCCGGCTCCCCGTGCTCGTGGCGACCGACGTCGCCTCACGCGGTCTCCACATTGAGGCGGTCAGCCACGTCGTCAACTGGGACCTGCCGCAGGACGCCGAGGACTACGTCCACCGCATCGGCCGCACGGCCCGCGCGGGCGCGGGCGGCAAGGCGGTCGCTCTCGTGGACGAGGCGAGCGCGCTCTACCTCGAGCCGATCGAGAAATTCATCGGCCAGAAGATTCCTGTGGAGTGGCCGGACGACGACCTCTTCGTGGCCGAGATCAAGCCGACCGCCGAGGAGCGCCGCCGCTTCGCCGAGGCGCGCCGCGCGCGACTCGAGGCGCGCGGCGGGCGGTTCGGCGACCGAGGCCGCCGCGAGCACGGGCGCGGCGCGCCCGACCGACGCCGTCACGAACCGCCGCCTCACGCCGGCCGGCCGCCCGCGCCGCCCGCGCCGCCGCCGCCCGGGAGCGCGGCCGACCAGGGCCGCCGGCGTCGCCGCAGGCGCGGACGCGGCGGCCCCCGTCCGGGCGGCCCGCCGCCGTAGCAACGCCGCCGGACGCGGCGATCCGGATGGGCTAGAGCGCGAGCCCCGCACGCGCCCGGCCGTGCGCGGGCTGGTCGCCACGCATCGTGTCGGGGTTGACCCCGCGCACGAGCGCCAGGTGGTAGGTGAAGAGCTGGAGCGGAACCACGGTGAGGATCGGCGAGAGGAGCTCCGGCACCGGCGGAATCGCGATCGTCTCCGCCGCGAGCGGCGCGATCTCGCGATCGTCCTCCCTAACGAGCGCGACGACGGGCGCGCCGACTTCCTTCGCGACGCGCGCGACCGCCAGACACCGCTCGTGGGCGGGGCCCGGCGGCGCGATCAGGAAGACGACGTCGCCGGGCTCCAGCGCGGCCCACGGGCCGTGGAGGAACTGCTCGCAGCCGAGGCCGAGCGCGGTCGCGTGGTTCGCCTCGCTCATCTTCAGCGCCGCCTCGTACGCCGTGGCCGCGTTGGGCCCGCCGCCCACGAACCAGTAGCGCCGGCGGTCGGCGAAGCGCGCGGCCAGCTCGGCCCACGACTCCTGCCCGAGCAGCAGCGCGAGCTGATCGGGGATCGCCTGGAGCTCCTGGACGAGGTCGTCGTTGTCGCCGATTGCCGCGGCGAGCGCGGCGAGGAGGGCGAGCGCGCACGTATAGCTCACCGTGTGCGCGGCGGACTTCTCCTGGTCGACGGTCTGGAGGAGATAGTCGGCCGAGGCGAGGCCCTCGGCGCCCTTGCCGGTGATCGCCACCCCCACGCCGCCCCCGCCCCGCGCCTTGGCGAGCGCCTCGACGGAGTACCGCTTGCTCCCGCGGTGGCTCACCACGACGACGCCGGTCCGCGCGTCGGGGTCGGGCCAGTAGCTCTTGAACTCGAACGAGTGGAAGGCGCGGACGCGGTGGCCGAGACCGCCCGTGTGGGCCATGAGCAGCTCGCCGACGAGCGTCGCGTGCCACGAGGTCCCGATGCCCGAGAGGAGCACGCGCTCCGTCGCCCGCAGGCGAAGGGCGGCGCCGTCGATCAGCTCGCCCTGGCCGCGCGTCACGAGCCGGAGGGCGCCCGGCTGGGCGTAGATCGCGTCGTGCATGTAGTACGGGTGGCCGGCACGCGGTGGCGGCGGGGTCCAGGTCATCGGACTGGGTCCTCCTTACCGCGCGGACGGAAACGCGGGCGCGCGCTTCTCGCGGAGCGCGCGGGCGCCCTCGCGGACGTCCGGGTGCATGAACGTGAGCATCTCGAGCGCGAGCGACTGGTCGAAGATCGGCCCGGCCTGCCGGAGCCAGTTGTTGAGCGCGCGCTTCGTCCACCGGATCGAGAGCTGGCTGCCCTGGGCGAGCCTGTCGGCGACGTCCATCGCCTTCGGCAGGACCTCCGCGGCGGGGGCGCAGAGGCTCACGAGGCCGATGCGCTCGGCCTCCCGGCCGTCGAGGAAGTCGGCGGTAAGCAGGTAGTACTTCGCCTTCGCCATACCGCAGAGGAGCGGCCAGACGATCGCCGCGTGGTCGCCGGCGGCGACGCCGAGGCGCGTGTGGCCGTCGGTCAGGCGGGCGGTCTCCGCGATGATGCTGACGTCGGCGAGCAGCGCGACGACGAGGCCCGCGCCGACCGCGGCGCCATTGATCGCCGACACCACGGGCTTGTCGAGGTTGATCATGTTGTAGACGAGGTCCGAGGCCTCGCGCATGGTGCGCGCGGCCGCGGCGGGGTTCCCCGCCATCTCCTCCACGAGCGAGAGGTCGCCGCCCGCGGAGAATGCCTTGCCGGCGCCGGTGACGAGCGCCACGCGCACCTCGGGATCGGCGTCCACCGTCAACCACACCTGGGTGAGCTCCCAGTGCAGACGCGCGTTCGTCGCGTTCATCACCTCCGGGCGGTTGATCGTGATCAGGAGCACCCCGTGCGGCTTCCGGTCGAAGGTGAGGTGGCGATAGTCAGCATAGTTCATGATCGTCTCCTTTCGCGCACGAGGAAGAGGAGGCTCGTCACGGCGAGCGCCGCCGCCCAGACGCCCGCGAGGACCGGGGCCCGGCCCGCGCCGAGGAGCCCGGCGAGGAAGGGGCCGAGAAAGATGCCGCCGTCCACGCACACGCGGTAGAGCCCGGTCCGCCAGGCGACGTGCTCGGGCGGCGTCTCACGCCGGAGCACGCCGAGCGGCAGCATCCAGCCGGCCATGGAGAGGCCGTAGAGCGCGCACCCGGCAGTGACGAGGGGCAGCGTGCCGAAGCCGACGAGGACGCTCGCCCCCGCCATCACGAGAAGCACCGCCACGAGCACCCGCCCGGTTCCGCGGCGGTCGGCGAGGACGCCCAGCGGAAGGAGCGCGGCGATGTCGAAGATCTGCACGACCAGGAGGAGGCGCGCGACCCCCGCGCGCTCGAGCCCGAACTCGCGGCTGCCGCGGAGCGGGATCGAGAACTGCTCCACGGTCGAGTACGCGACGGCGATCGCGCCGCCGGCGACGAAGGCGAGGGCCGCCGCCGGGGTGATCGCCGTGACTCGGGCGTCGGGCCCCGCGGCGGCCTGGCGGGCGAAGAGGGGCCTCGGGCCGGCGCTCGGGTACCGCGGCAGCGTGCGGAGGAGCGCGGGGAGCGCCAGAAGGCCGATGAGCTGCGGGGCGCACGTGGCCAGGAGCGCCCAGTTCCACGCGAGGCCCGACGGCAGCACCCCGATCAGCACCGTGCCGCAGAGGATGCCGATCATCGCGGAGAACTCATAGGCATTGAGCGCCGAGGCGAGGCTCGGCCCGGTCCGGTAGTGGAGGATCGCCGTGAGCCCGGCCACCATCCCGACGGCGTGGCCCACGCCCATCAAGAGCCGGCCCAGCACCAGGAGCGGGAAGGGGCCGCCGCTCGTGAGGACGGCGGCGCCGACCGCCAGCACGCCGGGGCCGATCACGACCGCGCGCCGCAAGTGGTGGGTGAGGAAGAGGCCGATCGGAATGTCGGCGGTCATCCGCGCGAAGCCGAAGGCGCTGGCGACGGCGCCGAGCTGCCAGTCCACGAGCCCGCCCCCGCGCGCGAGCTCGGGGAGGATCGCGGGGAAGGCGCCGAGCGAGAACGTGTTCGAGAAGCTCGTCAGGCACAGGAGCGCGATCAGAGAGGTCACGAGGTCCTTTATGGTAAACCATTGGCTGATGGCCGAGCCCAAGACGGTACGGCTGGACGTGACGGGCCCCCTCGCCCGCCTGACCCTCGATCGCCCCGAGGTGCTCAACGCGGGCGACGCGCGCTTCGCCCGGGAGCTCAAGGAGGTGGTCGCGGCGCTCGGCGCGCGGCCGGAGGTGCGCGTGGTCGTCGTGACCGGTGAGGGCCGTGCCTTCTCCACCGGCGTCGACCTTGGAGCGCTCGCCCACGGGGAGTTCGGCATGGCCGACTTCGTCCTCTGGGAGGACGCGATGACGGCGATGGAGCGGATGGACACGCTCTTCGTGGCGGGCATCAACGGCCACTGCCTCGGCGGCGGTCTCCAGCTGGCGCTCGTGTGCGACTACCGGCTCGCCAGCGAGGACGCGTTGATCGGCCTGCCAGCGGTGAAGGAATGCCTCATCCCGTCGATGGCGCTCTACCGCCTCCCGCGGCTCGTCGGCCTGGCGAGAGCGAAGGAGCTGATCCTTCTCGGCGAGCCCATCGCCGCGCGCACGGCCGAGCGCTACGGCCTCGTGAACCGCGTCGTGGCGCCCGCCGACTTCCCGGGCGCGCTGGACGACACGGTCGCGCGCTTCCTCGCCCTGCCGCCATCGAGCGTGAGGGCGAGCAAGCGCCTCACGACGCGCGCCTTCGACGTCGACTTTGAAACCTTCCGGAAGGAGATGCAGGTCGCCCTCGCCGGGTGCGTCGAGTCCCCCGAGCACCGCCGCGCGATGGAAGCGATCCGACAGAAGGGGGCGACGTGATGCTGCTGCCGACGTCGGTGGTGGGAAGCCACGGCCTCCCCGGGTGGGTGTGGCTCGCCCGGGAGGCGATGGCGGCCGGGCGAATGGGTGCGGGGGATCTGCGAGAGCTCGTGGAGGACGCCACGCAGGCGGCGCTCCTCGACCAGGAGCGCGCGGGCGTCGACGTGGTCACGACGGGCGAGATGCTGCGCGTCCGCTTCATCGTCGGCTTCTACGACCGGCTCACGGGCCTCCGGGCGCTCGAGCCGCCCCGGAAGCTCGGCGCGCCGCTCTGGGACACGAACACGCCGTTCGAGGTGATCGAGAAGGTCACGGCGCCCGACGGGCTCGGCATCGTGGAGGAGTGGAAGCTCGCGCGAGCGCTGACGACGAAGCGACTGAAGGCGACCGTGCCCGGCCCGTACACGCTGCTCGTCCCGCTGCGGCTGGGCGAGGGCTACACGGACCGGGACACGCTGCTCGCCGATCTCGTCGCGATCGTCAACGCCGAGTGCCGCGCGCTCGTGGCGGCCGGCTGCGACTTCATCCAGATCGACGAGCCCCACAGCGGCATGTACGCGACCACGGCGCCCCGCTTCGACAAGGGCGTGAACCGGGCGGTCGAGGGCGTGACCGCGAAGATCGCGGTGCACATCTGCTTCGGCAACCTCTACGGCCGGCCCTTCGCAGCGGTGCGCGACTTCCGCAACGTCTATCCCGCGCTGCGCGACCTCGCGGCCTCGCAGATCGTCCTGGAGTACGCCAACCGGGGCCTGGACGATCTCAGGCTCTGGCGTGAGTTTCCCACCGACAAGGAGCTCGGCGCCGGCGTCATCGACGTGAAGGCGTTCCGTGCCGAGACGCCGACCGAGGTGGCCGAGCGCATCCGGCGGCTGCTCGAGTACGTGGCCCCCGACAAGCTCTGGCTCAACCCCGACTGCGGCTTCTGGGAGACGCCGCGCTGGCTCGTGAGGCAGAAGCTCGGCGCGCTCGTCGAGGGCGCGCGCATCGTGCGCAAGGAGCTCGAGTGAGCCGCCGCGCCGTGCGCTGGCTCGCCCTGCTGGTCGTCCCGGCGCTCGTCGGCTGCGCGGTGCTCGAGCGCGCGCGGTCGAACTGGCGGGAGCTCGAGCGCGGCCCGTCGGGCCAGGCGCCCGATCCGGCGACGACGCCCGAGGCGATCGCGCAGGTCTACGCCGCGCGGGCCGTGAGCTGGCGCGGCGTCTTCGCGGTCCACACGTGGATCGCCGTCAAGCCGAGCCGCGCGTCGTCGTACACGCGCTACGAGGTGATCGGCTGGGGCGTGGACCATGGGTCGCCGGCGATCCGCGTCAACCGCATGGGTCCCGACAACTACTGGTTCGGCGACCGCCCGCAGAAGCTCGTGGACGTCCGCGGGGCCGGCGTGGACCGGGTGATCGCGAAGATCGAGGCGGCCGTGGCCCGGTACCCCTATGCCGCCCACTACCGCACGTGGCCCGGACCCAACAGCAACACGTTCACGGCGTGGGTCGGGCGGCAGGTGCCCGAGCTGCGGCTCCGGCTCCCGCCGACGGCGATCGGGAAGGACTACCTGCCGGGTGGCGCGCTCGCGGGAACAACGCCCAGCGGCACCGGCGTTCAGCTCTCGCTCTTCGGCCTCGGCGGCCTCGCGGTCGGCTGGGACGAGGGCGTCGAGCTGAACGTCTTCACGCTCAACTTCGGGATAGACGTCACGCGTCCGGCGCTAAAGCTCCCCCTCCTCGGGCGCCTCGGCGTGTCCTGAACCCGGCGCTACGCGATGACCTTCGTCTCGCGGAGCCGCGCGAGCTCGTCGGGCGCCAGCCCGGCCTCGCTGAGAACGACGTCGGTGTGCTCGCCCAGAGCCGGCGCGTGCGCGCGGATCCCACCCGGCGTCCGGCTGAACCGGATCGGTGTGTCGAGCGTCGTGAGTCGCCCGGCGCGCGGGTGGTCCTCGGCCAGGAGCATCCGGCTCGCGACCACCTGGGGGTCCGTCGGCAGGTCCGCGTAGCGGTTCACGGGCGCACAGAGCACCTCGTGGCGCTCGAGCCGCGCCAGCCACTCCTGCACCGTGCGCGTCAGGAAGATCGGCGCGAGGGCCGCGACGAGCTCGCGCCGGTGGCGCAGGCGGTCGTCGCGCCCCGCGAAGCGGGGATCCGTCGCGAGCTCGGGCCGCTCGATCGCGGTGCAGAACGGCTTCCAGAGACGCTCCACCCACACGGCGACGTAGATCCAGCCGTCGGCGGTCGCGAACGCCTGGAAGGGCACGAGGTAGGGATGGGCGCTCCCCTGGCGGCCCGGCTCCTGGCCCGTGACGAGAAACACGCTGAGCCGCGCGGCGTGGGCCAGGAGTGCGCCGCCGAGGAGCGAGACGTCCACCCGCTGCCCCTCGCCCGTGCGCTCCCGGTGGAGGAGCGCCGTGAGCACACCGAGGGCGGCCGAGACCGCGCCGAGGGTGTCGAGCACCGGCGCGCCGCACAGGATCGGCCCTCCGTCGGGCTCGCCCGTCACCGCCATGAGCCCGCCCATCGCCTGCACGAGCATGTCGAGCCCGGGCTTCTCTCGCCAGGGCCCTTCGGGGCCGAACGCCGAGAGCGAGCAGTAGACGAGCCGCGGATTCAACGGCGCCAGCCGGGCGTAGTCGATCTCGAGGCGCTCGGCGACGCCACCGCGGTAGGCCTCGACGACGACATCGGCGCGGGCGGCGAGCCGCGCGAACACCCGGCGTCCCTCGCCCGTACCGAGATCGAGCGCGACGCTTCTCTTGTTGCGGTTCACGGTGAGGAAGACGACGCTGTCGCCGGCGAGCCGGGGATCGTAGATCGTGCGCGCGGCGTCGCCGACCGCCGGCTGCTCGACCTTCACGACGTCGGCGCCCATGTCGGCGAGGTACATCCCGCACACCGGCCCCGCGATGAGATGGGCGAGCTCGAGGACGCGGTATCCGGCGAGCGGAAGCGTCACGGCGATCACCATTATAGACTCGCCTCGCCTCCGGCTGCGGCTCGCACGGCGAGATTCATAGACTCGCCTTGCCTCCGGCTGCGGCTCGCACGGCGAGATTCATAGACTCGCCTTGCCTCCGGCTGCGGCTCGCACGGCGAGATTTATAGACTCGCCTTGCCTCCGGCTGCGGCTCGCACAGCCACGTTCACAGACTCGCCTCGCGGCGCGCGTCGCCGAGCCTCCGCGGCCGCCGCTCGGCTCGCACGGCCACCTACACCAACTCCCCACGGGGTGGTATCTTCGGGGCGCCATGGACAATCTGGAGCTGGGCCTCGCGGGCAAGATCGCGATCGTCACCGGCGCGAGCGAGGGCCTCGGGCGAGCGACCGCCGAGCGGTTCGCACGCTCGGGCGCGAAGGTCGCGATGTGCGCGCGGCGCAAGGACGTGCTCGAGGGGGCCGCCGACCTCATCCGGCGCGCGACCGGCGCCGACCTGCTCGCGCTCCAGTGCGACGTCACGCGGCCCGACCAGATCGAGGCGTTCGTCGCCGCAACCGTCGCGCGCTGGGGCGGCGTGGACATCCTCGTGAACAACGCCGGCACCTCCGCGGCCGCGGGCTTCGAGGAGGTCGACGACGTCACGTGGCAGACCGACATCGACCTGAAGCTGATGGCCGCGGTCCGCCTCTGCCGCCTCGTGATCCCCCACATGAAGCGGCGTGGTGGCGGCCGCATCGTGAACGTGACCACGGTGGGCGGCAAGGCGCCCGCCGCCCGGGCCCTCCCCACGAGCGTGACGCGCGCGGCCGGCATCAACCTGACCAAGGCCCTCGCCAACGAGTACGCAGTCGACAAGATTCTCGTCAATACGATCTGTCTCGGCGTCGTGAAGAGCGGCCAGTGGGAGCGCCGGATGACGGGCGATCCCGAGACGTTCTATCGCGAGATGGCGGCGAAGCGCCGCGTGCCGCTCGAGCGGTTCGGTGAGGCGCACGAGTTTGCGGACCTCGTCGCTTTCCTCTGCTCCGAGCGCGCGTCGTACATCACCGGCACCGCGATCAACTTCGACGGTGGCCTGTCGGCGTCGGTCTGACGCCCGGGGACCGAACCACGAGGAGGGGCCCACGCTGAAGCATAGGTCGGCGGTCGCGGTGCTCGTGCTGAGCCTGGTCCTCGGCGTGAGCTCGCTGGCGTTCACCCAGGACAAGCCCGCCAAGCCGGAGCGGGGGGAGCGGCATCCCCAGATCCACGCGGCCATGCGGGCGCTCAACGTCGCGTCGCGGCACCTCGAACACGCCGCGCACGACTTCGGCGGTCACCGCGCCAAGGCGCTCGAGCTCGTCAGGCAGGCCGAGGGTGAGCTGAAGCAGGCGCTCGAGTTCGCGAAGGCGCATCCCGAGATGGGGAAGACGCAGTAGCCGGTGCTCGCGCTCCACACCTGGACGCTCGACACGACCCCGCTCGCCGAGGTACTGCGCGTCGCGCGGCGCGTCGGCTGGGACGGCATCGAGCTGCGCCGCGCGGACTTCGCCCGGGCGGCCGAGCGGGGTCAGTCCGCCGCCGACGTGCTCGCGCTCGTGTCGGCGGACGGCCTTCCCGTCGCGTGCGTCGGCGTCGAGTTCGGCTGGATGTACGCCGAGGGCGCGGAGCGCCTGCGTCTGCTCCGGGTGTTCGACGAACAGTGCGGGCGGGCCGCGGCGGCCGGCTGTCGCACCGTGATGAGCCCGGTCGACAAGGGGCGCGGTGACCTCCGGCGGGCGGCGGAGAGCGTCCGCGAGGTCGGCGAGCTGGCGGCAAAGCATGGCGTGCGGCTCGCGGTCGAGTTCAACTCGCAGGCCGAGCAGCTCAACACGCTGGCACGGATGCGCGAGGTGATGGTCACGGCCGGGCACCCGCGCTGCGGGCTCCTGCTCGACACCTACCACCTCTGGCGGAGCGGCGCCACGCTGCGTGACGTCGACGACGTTCGCCGCGACGAGCTCGTCTACGTTCAGTTCAGCGACGTGCCCGCGAGCGTCGAGTCCGGGAAGGTCACCGATCGGCTTCCGCCCGGCCGCGGCGTGGTGCCGTTCAAAGAGTTCTTCGCGCTCGTCGATGCGAAGGGCTACCGCGGGTTCATGAGCTACGAGGCGCCGAACCCGGCCGCGTGGGCCCGCCCGGCGGACGACGTGGCCCGCGAGGCGCTCGAGGCGACGCGCGCCGTCCAGCCGCGCTAGGTGGACGTCCTCGCCGCGCACGCCGACCGCGCTCCCGACGCCGTCGCGCTCCTCGACGGCGAGCGGCAGCTCACCTGGCGCGGGTACGTCGCGCAGCGGAACCGGCTGGGGAACGCGCTCTCCCGGCTCGGCCTGGCGAAGGGCGAGCACGTCATCGTCTACGTGCAGAACTCGCTAGAGACCGTGCTCGTGCCGGCGGCGGTCCGCGCGGTCGGGGCGATCCCGGTGCCGATGAACCACCGGCTCGTCGCCGACGAGGTCCTCTACATCCTCGACCACTCGGACGCGCGCGCGGTCTTCGTCGGCGACCTCTTCCTCCGCACGGTCGAACGGATCCGCCCCGCTGCCGTGAAGGTGCGGAGCTGGATCCTGGTGGGCAGCGAGCGGCGGCCGTGGGCCGAGCACGTCGACGACCTGCTCGCGCGGGGCGACCCGGCGCCCCTTCCCGAGGATCCGGCGCAGGGGCTCGGCGGCTCGATGATCTACACGGGGGGCACGACGGGCCGGCCGAAAGGAGCGCTGCGGACGGCCGTCGATCCGACAGTGACACGGCGCTACATGGAATTGTTCGGGCTCGCCGAGCCCCACGTGCACCTGGTCGCCGGGCCGCTCTACCACTCGGCGCCCGGCAGCTTCGCCCAGTTCACCCACGTCTTCGGCGGCACGGTCGTGGTCATGCGGAAATTCGACCCGGAGGACGCGCTCCGGACGATCGAGCGCCGCCGGTGCACGTCGACGTTCATGGCGCCGACGCTCGTCAAGCGCATCGTCGACCTGCCGGAGCGGGTGCGCGCGCGCTACGACGTCTCCTCGATGCGCGTGCTCGTCGTCGCCGCCGCACCGTGCCCGACGCGGGTGAAGGAGCAGGCGCTCGCGGTCTTCGGGCCGGTGCTCTGGGAGTTCTACGGCTCGACCGAGCTCGGCATCAACACGATCCTCCAGCCCGCAGACGTGCTGCGGAAGCCGGGCTCGTGCGGGCGGGCGGCGCCAGGCGTCGAGCTCCTCTTGCTCGACGACGCGGGCCGGCCCGTGGCCCCGGGGACGCCCGGCGAGCTCTACGTGCGCCGCTTCCCCGGGATGTTCGACGGCTACTACAAGAATGACGCGGCGACGCGGGAGGCGCATCGCGGCGAGTGGGCTACCGTGGGCGACGTCGCGTGGATGGACCCCGAGGGCTTCGTCTACATCTGCGACCGGAAGCGCGACATGATCATCTCGGGCGGCGTCAACATCTATCCCGCCGAGATCGAGGACGTGCTCCACCGCCACCCGGCGATCGACGACGTCGCGGTCTTCGGCGTGCCCGACGACGACTGGGGGGAGCGCGTCCACGCCGCCGTGCAGCAGCGCCCGGGCCAGACGCTCACGGCCGACGAGGTCGTCGCGTTCGCGCGGGGCCACATGGCGGACTACAAGGTCCCGCGCGAGGTCTCGTTCCACACGGAGTTCCCGCGGGATCCCGCGGGGAAGCTCCTCAAGCGCGTCCTGCGCGATCCCTATTGGGCGGGACGCGCCGCGCGCGTGTAGCGGGGGGCGCGCTCGCGGGTGGGAGCCGAAGCCCCCCGCCGAGCCAATTTAACTGTGCTTGCGCAGCTCGAGGCGACCGATCTGGCGGCGGTGCACCTCGTCCGGCCCGTCGGCGAAGCGGAGCGTGCGCGAGTGCGCCCACATCGACGCGAGCGGGAACTCCTGGCTCACGCCGCCGCCCCCGTGGAGCTGGATCGCGCGCTCGACGACCCGGAGCGTCACGTTGGGCACGGCCACCTTGATCTCGGCGATCGCCTGCCGGGCCGCCTTGTTGCCGACGGTGTCCATCATGTGCGCGGCGTGAAGCACCAGCAGGCGCGCCTGGTCGATCTCGATCCGCGACTCGGCGATGCGCTCGAGCGTGATGTCGTTGTCGGCGAGCGGCTTGCCGAAGGCGACGCGCTTCATCGCGCGGCCGCACATGAGCTCGAGCGCGCGCTCGGCGACGCCGATCTGGCGCATGCAGTGGTGGATGCGGCCGGGGCCGAGGCGCCCCTGCGCAATCTCGAAGCCGCGTCCCTCACCGAGCAGCATGTGCGACGCGGGCACGCGGACGTTCTCGAACAGGACCTCGCCGTGGCCGTGCGGCGCGTCGTCGTAGCCGAACACGGTCAGCATCCGGAGCACCTTGATGCCCGGCGTGTCGCGGGGGACCAGGATCATCGACTGCTGCTTGTACTTGTCGGGGTTCCTCGGATCGGTCTTCCCCATGAAGATGAGGATCGTGCAGCGCGGGTCGCCGATGCCCGAGGTCCACCACTTGTGGCCGTTGATCACGTAGTGGGCGCCGTCGCGGACGATCGAGGATTCGATGTTCGTCGCGTCCGAGGAGGCCACCTTGGGCTCGGTCATCGCAAACGCGGAGCGGATCTTGCCCTCGAGCAGGGGCTCGAGCCATTGCTTCTTCTGCTCGGGCGTGCCGTAGCGCTCGAGCACCTCCATGTTGCCGGTGTCGGGCGCCGAGCAGTTGAAGGCCTCCGGCGCGATCGGCGAGCGACCCATGATCTCGCAGAGCGGCGCGTACTCGAGGTTCGTGAGCCCGGCGCCGCGCTCGCTCTCGGGGAGGAACAGGTTCCAGAGGCCGCGCTCGCGCGCCTTCGCCTTCAGCTCCTCCATGAGCGGGGGGACCTGCCAGCGCGTCGGTCCCGAGGTGAGCTGGTCGTGGAAGACCTTCTCGTTCGGGTAGACGTGCTTGTTCATGAAGTCGGCGAGCTGCTCCATGTACATCTTCGTCTTCTTCGAGTACTCGAATTCCATGGGGGCCTCCCCTGGCCAGGGTGCGCCCCCGATTGTATCCTCCCCCCGGCGAAATGGAAGGGCCCCTCTGGCCGTCCAGCTGCTTTTGGCGTACAAGGGGGACGCCGACGATGCGGATGCGGGACAAGGTCGCGCTGGTGACGGGCGCCGGCTCGGGGATCGGGCGCGCGACGGCGCTCAGGCTCGCGGCCGAGGGCGCGCGGGTGGCCTGCGCCGACGTGAGCCGCGACGCGGCGGCCGAGACGGCGGCGCGCATCGCGAGCGCGGGCGGCGACGCCCTGGCGCTCGCCGCCGACGTCACCGACGCGGGCGCCTGCGCGCGGATCGTGGAGTCGGCGCTCGCGCGCTTCGGCCGGCTCACGACGCTCGTGAACTCGGCGGGCGTGCGGGCCGAGCGGCACGATCCGTCGCCGCCGCCCGACGAGTGGCAGCGCGTCGTCGACGTGAATCTCACCGGGACCTACCTCGCCTCCCGCGCGTCGCTCGCCGCGCTCGCGGCGAGCGGGAGTGGCTCGATCACGAACCTCGCGTCCATCTTCGGCCTGGTCGGCGGCTCGCTCTCCCCGGCCTACGCGGCGTCCAAGGGAGGCGTCGTCAACCTGACCCGGACGATGGCGCTCACGTGGGCGCCGAGGGTGCGTGTCAACTGCGTCTGCCCCGGCGTCATCGAGACGCCGATGACGGCGCCGCTTCTCGCCGACGCCGCCTGGCGCGAGAGCGCGGTCCGGCGTCACCCGCTGGGCCGCGTCGGCCAGCCGGAGGAGATCGCCGCGGCCATCCTCTATCTCGCGAGCGACGAGGCGGCGTTCGTGACCGGCGTCGCGCTCCCCGTGGACGGCGGCTACACGGCGGCGTGAGCGCCGCCCCTTGACTCTCGCGCGGGCGGCGCCCACAGTCGGTACGAGAGGAGATCGTCATGGGCGCAGACCCGACCCGTCGCGCGATCGTCGCCGGGGTGCCGCTCGCGCTGCTCACGGTCCACCCCGCCTTCCGCACGCGCGTCTGGGCCCAGGCGCCGAGCACCGGACGCCTGATCGTCCAGCGCGCGGTCCCGCTTGCGGCGGAGATGCCCCTCTCCGGCTTCGGCACGTGGATCACGCCCAACGACCTCTTTCACATCCTGACGGTCATGGCGAACCCCTTGCCCGCGATCGAGCCCGCCGCATGGCGTCTCGCCGTCGACGGGCAGGTGGAGCAGACGGTCACGCTGACGTACGAGCAGCTCAAGGCGCTCCCCGCACGGAAGGTCGTCGCCGTGCTCGAGTGTGCGGGGAACTCCCGGAACTCGGTGAGCCCCCCGCTCGAGCGCTCGCACCTCGGCAACGGCTACGTCGGAAACGCCGAGTGGCTCGGGGTCCCGCTCCATCGGATCCTCGAGCGCGCGGGCCTCACGCCGTCGGCGCGTGAGGTCGTGCTCGAGGGCGCGGATCGCGGCAAGCCGGCCTTCGCGCCGGAGGAAGTGGCGTTCGCGAAGAGCCTGCCCCTCGAGAAGGCGCTCCACCCTGACACGCTCCTCGTCTACGCGATGAACGGCGTGCCGCTCCCGCGAGAGCACGGCGGGCCGGTGCGCGCCGTCGTGCCCGGCTGGTACGGCACGTACCACGTCAAATGGCTCGAGCGGGTGAGCGTGATCGACCGGCCGTTCGACGGCGTCTTCATGGCCCGGGCGTGGCGGGTGCAGCGCCGTCGCGATGGGGCCGTGCATGACGAGCCCGTGACGCAGGTGGCGGTGAAGTCGCTCGTCGTCCGGCCGGTGGCCGACGCGAAGCTCGCCGTCGGAACGCACACGGTGGCGGGCGTCGCCTGGTCGGGCGGCAAGGACATCGCCTCGGTCCAGGTGTCGACCGACGGCGGGCGGACGTGGAGCTTCGCGCAGCTCGTGGAATCCCCGGCGACGTACGCGTGGCGATTCTGGGAGTTCACGTGGCGCGTCACCCGGCCCGGCTCGTACACGCTCATGGCGCGCGCGACGGACACGAGTGGTGCGGCACAGCCGTTCGCCTACGACCTCGACCTGGGCGGCTTCGCCGTCAACCAGGTCCAGCCCGTCGCGGTCGAGGTGAGCTGAGCCTACCGCCGCGCGAAGTTGGCGAGGATCCAGCCGGCGATCGAGTGGCGGGAGGGCCCGTCGGGGAGCTCCGCGCGCGAGAACCAGCGGGCGTCCTCGAGCTCGTCGCGGTCGATCGCGATCGTACCGCCGGCGTAGGCGGCGACGAAGCCGACCATGAGCTGGCTCGGGAACGGCCAGTTCTGGCTGCCGACGTACCGGACGTCTTTCACCTCGACGCCGACCTCCTCTTTCACCTCGCGCGCCACCGCGGCCTCGAGCGACTCGCCGTTGTCCACGAACCCCGCGACGAGCGCGTAGCGCCCCGGCGCCCAGATCGCCTTGCGCGCGAGGAGCACGCGCTCGCCGTCCTGCACGAGGACGATGACGGCGGGGTGCAGGTGCGGGTAGTGCTCGTAGCGGCACGTGGGGCAGCGCTTGCCCCACTCGCCCGCCATTCGTTCGGTGGGGGTCCCGCAACGCGGGCAGTGGCCGCTCGTGCCCTCCCAGTAGAGGAGCTGCATCGCCATGCCGCCGAGCGAGAGGAGCTCGTCCGGCAGGCGCGTCCCCTGCATCGGCACGAGCGTCTCCCGCTGGAGGCCTTCGGGGAGCGGCGCGTCGCGCGGCAGCCCCGCCACCCAGCACGGCGTGCCGCCGTACGTCCCGAGCCAGAGCGGCTGCTTGGCGATGTCGTCGAGGCCCCGGGGCAGCTCGCCCGTCGGGAGACGGAAGCGGCCGCCCTCGGGGACGACGATGAGCGTCTGCTCCTGCACCAGGAGCCAGTGACCGTGCGGCACGGGCGGCGCGCCACCGAGCTTGGCGGGCACGAACTCGCCGCGCAGGCAGTCGCGATTGAAGGGCAGATAGACGGTGGTCGGCGTCACGTGCCGGGGCGTCAGGAGCCGAGGAGCCCGACGCCGAGCTCTTTGCCGGCGCGCGGCGCGGCGGCCGCCGGAGCCGGGGCGGACGCCGGCGGGAGCTTCTGGAGCTGGGGCATCACGGTGCGCGCGAACAGGCGCATGTTCCGCTCCGCCTCGCCGTAGTCCATGCCGGCGTAGCTGAAGACGCCGACGAAGGTGTCGTTGCCGACGCGGCCCCGGACGTCGAGGATCTTCTCGTAGCACTGCTCGGGCGTGCCCCACACCTGAAGGTTCATGAAGTACTCGATCACCTTGTCGGTGCCGTACTGCGCGATCTTCTCGGACATCTTGCCGTAGTATTCGTAGCCCTTGGTCTTGGCGAGATGGTCGCCCTGGAAGTTGTAGTGGTCGAGCACCGTCTGGTAGTAGCCGCCGATGTAGCGGAGCGCCATGTCGTGCGCGCGCTCGGCGCTCTCGTCGCAGAAGGTCCAGCCGGCGCACACGGGCGGCGGCGCCTCCGTCCGGTTGATGTCCCGGTAGGTCGTACGGTACGCGTCGAGCTCCTTGGCGACCTCGGGCCAGGGCTTCTGCGGGATGACGAGGATGCCCACCCCGAGCTTCGCCATGATCGGCATCGACTCCGGCGAGACCGCCGCGGCGTAGGTGCGCCCGCGGAAGGTCTTGAACGGCGCCGGGCGGATCGCGGCGCGCGGCTGCCGCACGAACTTGCCCGCGTATTCGCAGTGGCCCGTCTCGAGGCCGCGCAGCAGCATCTCCGCCGATTCCACGAAGCGGTCGCGGGACTCGTCCATCGAGAGCCGGAAGCCGTCGAACTCGACCCGGCCGGCCCCGCGGCCCAGGCCAAGGATCAACCGCCCGTCGGAGATGTTGTCGAGCATCGAGACCTCTTCCGCGACGCGCAGGGGGTCGTGCCACGGCAGCACCACGACCATCGAGCCGAGCCCGGCGCGCTGGGTCCGTCCGGCCATGTACGTGAGGAACTGGAGGACGTCCGGGCACATCGTGTAGTCGGTGAAGTGGTGCTCGACGCCCCAGATGGACTCGAAGCCGAGCGGCTCGGCCTCGGCCGCCAGGCGGAGCTCGTTCCGATAGACGTCGTGATCGGAGCGCGTCTTCTTCGGATTCTGAAAGACCGTGGCCAGTCCGACGTGCATGGGGCCCCCCTCGCAGCGCGCGTAGGCGGTGCACCCGCCATTGTATGCTATTGAGGAACCATGGCGACACCCGGTGAGCTCGGACCCTTCGCGGACCGGCGGCTGCGCTTCGCGGCGGCGCTCGGCGACGCCCTCGCGATCATCCCGGGGGCGCAGGAGGCCCGTCGCAACGGCGACGTCAGCTACGAGTTCCGCCAGAGCTCCGACTTCTTCTTCCTGACCGGCTTCGACGAGCCGGACGCCGTCGCCGTCATCAACCCGGCGCACGCCAAGGAGCGATACGTCCTCTTCGTCCGGCCCCGCGATCGGGAGATGGAGGTCTGGACCGGCCACCGCGCCGGGGTCGAGGGCGCCGTCGCCACCTACGGAGCCGACGCCGCCTATCCGATCGACCGCCTCGACGACAAGCTCCGCGAGTACCTCATCGACCGGCCGGTGGTCTACTACCGCCTCGGCCAGGTCGCCTTCGACGGACGCGTCACGCGCCTCGTCACCGAGCTGCGCGGGGCGCGCGCGCGGGGATATCCGACGCCGGTGCGCCTCGAGGACCCCGGGCCGATCCTCCACGAGATGCGCCTGCGCCGCTCGCCCGCCGAGCTGGCGCGTCAGCGGCGCGCCTGCGAGCTGAGCCGCGACGCCCACGTCGAGGCGATGCGCTACGCACGGCCGGGGCTCTACGAGTATCAGGTGCAGGCGGCGCTCGAGTTCGTCTTCCGGAGCCACGGCTCGCCGCGCAACGCGTATCCCTCGATCGTCGCCTCCGGTCCCAACGCGTGCATTCTGCACTACGTGGAGAACACGCGGCAGATGGCCGACGGCGACCTGCTCCTGATCGACGCCGGCTGCGAGTGGGGCTATCACGCGGCGGACATCACGCGCACCTTCCCGGTCAACGGGCGCTTCACGGGGGCCCAGCGCGCGATCTACGAGATCGTGCTGCGCGCCCAGCTCGCCGGGCTCGCGGCCGCGCGGCCCGGCAACCGCTACGAGATGGTTCACGAGGCGGCGCGCCGCGTCTTGACCGAAGGGCTCGTGGCGGCCGGGCTCCTGCCGCGTGAGGTGGAGGACTCGCTCGCGATGCACCACTACCGCGAGTTCTACATGCACGGCACCGGCCACTGGCTCGGCATGGACGTCCACGACGTGGGGGACTACCGGATCGACCGGGCCTCACGCGTGCTCGAGCCCGGCATGGTCTTCACGGTCGAGCCCGGCCTCTACGTCGATCCCGCGCGCGCGACGGCGACCTTCTACCTCCGCGAGTACAGCGAGGACGAGATGTGGGAGCGCCGCTTCCGCCTCGGCATGGCAGCGGCGAAGAAGCTCGAGGAGGAGGAGAAGGCGCAGGCGCCGAAGGTGGTCCACCCGATCCCGAAGGAGTTCTTGGGAATCGGCGTGCGCATCGAGGACGACGTGCTGATCACGGCCGACGGCGCGGAGGTCCTCACCGCGGGCACGCCGAAGACCGTCGACGAGGTCGAACGCGTCTGCGCCGAGCCGCCGCGCCTGCCGCGCTAGCGGCGACGGTCCGTGCGACGAACGCTCGCGCTCCTCCTCTCCGGAAGCCTCGGCCTGGCCGCCGCGGGTTCGGCCGTGGCGCAGCCGCCCCCCGCGCTCGGTCAGTCGCCCGAGGGCACGGTGACGGCGCCGGCGCGTCTTCCCGAGATCCGCGTCGCTCCGCCGCCGGAGGCGCTGCCCCCGGCGTCCACGCCGAGCCGCGTGGACACGCTGACGAGGCCGGAGATCCGGCGTGACGAGCCCACGGTGCTGCCCGAGGCTCTCGAGCGTCTGCCGGGGGTCTCCCTCCAGAACGAGCAGGGAAACCGGCTCCAGCCCAACCTCTCGCTCCGGGGATTCACGATCTCACCGGTCACCGGCCTGCCGCCGGGGCTGAGCGTCTTCCTCGACGGCGTCCGCCTCAACGAGCCGACCGTGGAGGAGGTGAACTTCGATCTGATCCCCCTCGAGGACGTCGAGCGCGTCGACGTCATCCGCGGCCCCTCGGTGCTCTTCGGCCGGAACACGCTCGGCGGGGCGATCAGCATGGTCACGCGCCGGGGCAAGGAGGTCCGCGAGATCGTCCCCGAGATCGCCGCCGGGAGCTTCGGTCACCGCGACTACCGTCTGCGCCTCGGCGGCTCGGCGCGGCCGCTGGACTACGCCCTCTCGCTCACCGAGTCGCTCGAGGACGGCTTCAGAGACGCGACCACCGCCCGCGTCTCGCGCGTGTTCACGAAGCTCGGCGTCGCGACGGGGGGGACGGACGCCACGCTCTCCTATCAGTACAGCCAGGACAGGATCAAGCAGGCGGGCTCGCTGCCGGAGCGCGAGGCGCGCCACCACCCGCGACGGAACTTCACCGCGGGCGATTTCTTCGAGCCCGAGCTCCACCAGGCGATCCTGAACGGCGAGCAGCAGATCGGCGAGCGCCTGACGCTGGCGGGGAACGCCTTCGTCCGTGCGCTCGACGCCGAGCAGTTCAACGTCAACCTGCTTGCGCCCAACAGCCGGCTGTTCAACCGCACGCGCTCCACGGGGGGCGCGGTGCAGGCGAGCCACGACGGCGTCCTCGCGGGGCGGAAGAACGTCCTCGTCGTGGGCGCCGAGTACACGCACCACGACGTCCGGAGCCGCACCTTCGAGGAGTCCTCCGGGGGACGGACGCTCGAGGCGGACCTGACCGATTCACAGAATTCGGTCGGCGTCTGGCTCCAGGACTCGCTCACGCTCGTCCGTGACCTCTTCGTCCCGGGCTCTACCGTGGTCGTCACGGTGGCCGGGCGCTGGGACTCCCTGCGTCACGACATCGACGACCAGCTGGGCGGACCGTCGAGCGGCGTCCACGTGTTCAACCGGTTCAATCCTCGCGCCGGCGTCAACCTGAACCTCAGCGAGCGGCTCCGCCTGTACGCGAGTTACGCCGAGGGGTTCCGGGCGCCGGCGTTCCTCGAGCTGACCTGCGCGGGTCCGGGCGCCGTGTGCCCGGGGCTCCAGGTGGGCGTCGCGCCCGACCCGCCCCTCCACGCGGTCACGGCGCGGAGCTGGGAGGTCGGCGCCCAGGCGCGGCCGCTCGGTTGGCTCGCCGTGGACCTCTCCGGCTTCCGGACCGACGTAGGCGACGACATCTTCTCGGTCGCGCCGACGGGGACGACGGGCGTGTTCTTCCAGAATATCGGGAGCACGCGGCGCGAGGGCGTCGAGCTCGGCCTGCGCGGACGCGTCGAGCGCGTCGAGGCGTTCGTCAACTACACGTTCACGTACGCCACGTTCCGCGACCGCGTCGAGCTCGCCACGCCGCTGCCGCCGGGCACGGAGACGGTGCGGCCCGGCGACTCACTCGCGCTCGTCCCGCGCCACCGGTGGGGCGGCGGGCTCGTGTACCGCCCCTGGCCGTGGCTCGCGCTCTCGGCCGACGCGCGCTACGTCGGCGCCCAGTTCCTGCGTGGCGACGAGGCGAACGTCCACCGGCCCCTGCCGGCCTACTGGGTGACCAACGTGGGCGCGACGGTAACGGTGCGCGGTCTCGAGGCGTTCGTGCGCGTGAACAACGTGCTCGACACCCGCTACGAGACGTTCGGGACCTTCGCGGCCAACGGCCGCGAGCCCGGCAACCCGGTCCAGCGCTTCCTGACGCCGGCCCTGCCGCTCAACGTGCTCGCGGGCGTGCAGTACGCGTTCTAGGGCTCCCTGGGGATCATCGCTGCCCTCCGAAGTTACGGCGCCAGAGCTCCACGTACTCGCGCGCGTTCCGGAGGATGTCCTCGAGCTCGTCCGGGCTCATCTGCCGCACGGGCCGGGCCGGCACGCCCATCACGAGCCACCCGGCCGGGACGATCTTGCCCGGCGGCACGAGGGCTCCCGCGCCCACTTGCGCGCCCTCCTCCACCACCGCGCCGTTCAGCACGACGGCGCCGATGCCGATGCGGCAGTTGTTCATGACCGTGCACGCGTGGACGACGGCGCGGTGGCCGATCGTCACGTTGTCGCCGACGACGCACGGGTGCTCTGGGGTGACGTGGAGGACCGAGTTGTCCTGGACGTTCGAGTTCTTCCCGAGCCGCACGTAGTTGTCTTGATCGCCGCGGAGCACCGTGAAGGGCCAGACGCTGGCGCCCGCGTCGATCGTCACGTCGCCGATGACGGCCGCCTGGGGATCGACGTACGCGTCGGGATGGACGCGTGGCGTGAGACCCTGGACCTCGCGGATCATGAGGCGCCGCGGAGGAACGCGCGCACTTCGTCCACGACGAGATCCGGCGCCTCGCGCATCATGAAGTGGCCGACGCCGGGGACGCGCTTGAGCGTGAGCTTCGCGAAGTACTCGGGGAGCCGATCGGCCCACGCGACGGGCAGGATCGCGTCGGCGTCGCCCCAGAGCACGAGCGTCGGGACCTCCACGCGCAGCGTCTCGACGGGGGCGTCGGCCTGGGTCGTGCGGACCCGCTCGTAGGCCTTGTAGTACGCGAAGCCGCCGCGCAGCGCGCCCGGCTGCGAGTAGGCGTCGACCCAGTGGTCGAGCTCCTGGTCGGTCACCCAGCCCTTCCGGCCCGACCAGTGCGTCAGGAAGTGGCGCAGGTAGAGCCGCGTCGCCTCGCGGTTCGCACCGACGAGCTCGTGCGCCCAGGGGAGCGTGTGGAAGATCTGGTACCAGATCTCGCGCGCGTGCCCGGGCTCGCGCCACCGGCGCCCGATGCCGGGATACGGGGGATCGAAGAGCACGAGACGCGACACGAGGTCGGGGGAGTGGCGCGCGAGCGGCTGGGCGACGGTCGCGCCGATGTCGTGAGCGACGACGGCGATCCGCGCGAGTCCGAGTGCCTGCACGAGGCCGGCGATCTCGCGCGCGACGACGTCACGTACGTAGCCGGTCTCGGGCGGAACGTCGGGTTTGTCGGAGTAGGCGAAGCCACGCAGGTCGGGCACGATCACGTCGTGGTGCGCGGCCAGCGGCGGGATCACCGGCGCCCACTCGTACCAGAAGCCCGGCCAGCCGTGCAGCAGGACCACCGGTGTCCCCGCGCCCTGGCGCACGTAGTGCAGGCGGACGCCGTCGACCCGAGCGAACTCGTGCCGCCACGGCCCCGCGGGCCCCGTCGATGGCATGTGCCGTCCTCCGCGAGTGGGATTATACTGGCGCGGCGGGACGATCGGGATGATCTCGACTACCGCGGAGGTCCGCGAGCAGCACCGCTTCGACGCGGCCGCGCTCGAGCGCTACATGCGCGTGCACGTCGCGGGCTTCGACGGCGCGCTGACGGTGAAGCAGTTCCGCGGCGGCCAGTCGAATCCGACCTACTACCTCATGGCCGGCGGCCGAGAGTACGTGCTCAGGCGGAAGCCGCCGGGCAAGCTCCTCCCCTCGGCGCACGCGGTGGAGCGCGAGTACCGAGTCATCACGGCGCTTGGCACGACCGGGTTCCCCGTGCCTCGGACGTACGCGCTCTGCGAGGACGCCTCGGTCATCGGCACCGCGTTCTACATCATGGACTGCGTGCACGGACGCGTCATCACCGACCCGGCAATCCCCGGCCTGACCCCGAGCGCGCGCTCGGCGATGTACGACTCGTTGAGCCATGTCCTCGCGCGGCTTCACACGGTGGACTGGCGAGCCCTCGGCCTCGCCGACTTCGGGAGGCCCGGGAACTACTTCGCGCGCCAGATCCACCGGTGGACCGAGCAGTACCGCGCCTCCGAGACGGAGAAGATCGACGCGATGGAGCGCCTGATCGCGTGGATGCCCGAGCACGTCCCGTCCGGGGACGAGACCACGCTCGTGCACGGCGACTTCAGGCTCGGCAACGTCGTCATTCACCCGAGCGAGCCGCGCGTCGCCGCGGTGCTCGACTGGGAGCTCTCGACGCTCGGCCACCCGCTGGCCGATCTCGCGTACAACTGCCTGCCCTACCGCTTCACGCGCGAGTGGGAAGGGCTCGCCGACAAGAACCTGAGGGAGCTCGGGATCCCGACCGAGGAGGAGTACGTCGCGGCCTACTGCCGCCGGACGGGGCGCGCGGGGATCCCCGACTGGAACTTCTGCCTCGCCTTCGCGATGTTCCGGCTCGCCGCGATCGCCCAGGGGATCATGGGGCGTGCGATCGCCGGCACCGCCAACGATCCCAACGCGCGTGAGCGGGGCGCGCGCGCCCGCCCGCTCGCCGAGTCGGCCTGGGCGCTCGTCGGGAAGCGCGCCGGCTGAGCGGGGTGCGCGGCGGCGCGCGGATCCTAGGCGCAGGCCTCGAAGAGCCCCGCGGCGCCCTGGCCCCCGCCGATGCACATCGTCACGACGCCGTAGCGCGCCTTCGAGCGCAGCATCTCGTTGGCGATCGTGCCCACCATGCGCGAGCCCGTCATGCCGAACGGGTGGCCGATCGAGATCGAGCCGCCGTTCCGATTGAGCTTCTCCGGGTCGAGGCCGAGCCGGTCACGACAGTGGACCACCTGCGAAGCGAACGCCTCGTTCAGCTCCCAGATGTCGATGTCGCCGATCCCGAGGCCGCAGCGCTTGAGGAGCTTCGGCACCGCGAAGACCGGGCCGATCCCCATCTCGTCGGGCTCACAGCCGGCGATCGCGAAGCCGCGGAAGACGAGCTTGGGCCGGATGCCGAGCTGCTTCGCGCGCTCCATGGACATGACGAGCGTGGCCGAGGCGCCGTCGGAGAGCTGGGACGAGTTGCCCGCCGTCACCGTGCCCTGGCCGCTCTCCTTGTCGAAGTGCGGCGGCAGCGCCCGCAGGCCCTCGAGCGTCGTGTCAGCCCGGTTGCACTCGTCCTTGTCGCAGGACCACTCTTCCTTGCCCACGACCTCGCCCGTCTTCTTGTCGAGGATGCCGCGCGTGACGTGCATGGGCGCGAGCTCCTCCTTGAAGAAGCCCTCCTGCTGGGCGCGCGCCGTGCGCTGCTGGCTCGCGAGCGCGTAGCGGTCCTGGGCCTCGCGGCTGATTCGGTAGCGCTTCGCGACGACCTCGGCGGTGTCGCCCATGACCATGTAGATCCCCGGGGAGTGCTCCTTCACCCAGGGGTTCGGCGAGTTATCCCGCTGGGCCATCGTGATCGACTCGACGCCGCCGCCGATCGCGACGTCGGCGCCGTTGTTGACGACGTAGTTGGCCGCGATCGCGATCGCCTGGAGCCCCGAGGAACAGAAGCGGTTCACGGTGAGACCGCCGACGGTCGCCGGGAGCCCCGCGCGGACCGCCGCGACGCGCGCGATGTTGTGCCCCTGCGGGCCGTGGGGCTGGCCGCAGCCGAGGATCACGTCCTCGACCTCCTTCGGGTCGAGCTGCGGCACCTTGCCCAGAACGTCCCTGATGCAGTGGGCGGCGAGGTCGTCGGGCCGCGTCAGGTTGAACGAGCCGCGGAACGACTTGGCGAGCGGCGTGCGGGAGCTGGCGACGATGACGGCTTCACGCATGACGGTCTCCTCCGGCCGCGACTAGATCGCCGCGACGCACATGATCTCGACGAGGTACTTGGGCGACGCCAACCGCGCCTCGACCGTGGCCCGCGCCGGCGTGTTGGTCTTGTCCACCCAGGCGTCCCAGGCGGCGTTCATGTCGTTGTAGGTCGCCATGTTGGCGAGGTAGACCGTGGCCGAGAGAAGCTTCGATTTGTGGCTGCCGACCGCCGCCAGGGTCTCGTCGATCTTCTTCAAGATTTGCTCGGTCTGGCCTTTCGTGTCCGCGGAGGGGTCCGCGGCGACGATCCCCGCGAGGTACGCCGTGTCGCCGTGGACGGCAGCCTGGGAGAGTCGGGGCCCGACACCGTGACGCTTGATACTCATCGCGCTCCTTTCCGTGCCCGGGGTTGGGACGATGCCGGACAGTCGGGGAGATTCTACCCCAGTTGCGTCGTCGCGGCGTCCTGGGTAGAGTTGTCGCCGTGGGTATCGTCCGAGACTTCGAGAAGGCGTTCAACCGCCAGGACGTGAACGCGCTCGTCGCGTGCTTCACTCCCACGGGGCGCTACCGCGACACCTTCTTCGGCGAGCACATCGGTCATGCCGCCCTCCGCGCGATGTTCGAGCGCATGTTCCACGAGGGCCGCGAGTACGCGTGGACGATGGACATCGTCGTCGAGGACGAGCGGCGCGCCGCCGCCGAGTGGACGTTCAGCTACGTCGTGAGCGACGCCGTCCCGCGGAGCGCGGGTCGCAAGGTCCGCTTTCGCGGGATGAGCCTCTTCGAGCTCGCCAACGGGAAGGTCGCCGCCTACCGCGAGCACTTCGACGAGGGCGGAGCGCTCCTCCAGCTCGGCTTCACCCCGGAGTCGCTCGCGAAGGTCCTGCGTCGGAAGCTCGCGGAGAGCTGACGGTGGCCCTCTCCCGCGCCGAGCGTGAGTCGCTCATCGCGCAGTACGCCGCCGGCCCCGCGCGGCTCAAGGCGGCGCTCGGCCGGGTCCCCAAGGACGCGCTGCAATGGCGCCCGGCGCCCCGAGAGTGGTCGGCCCACGAGATCGTTTGCCACTGCGCCGACTCCGAGACCAACGGCTACGCGCGCATCCGTTTCGTCCTGGCCGAGAAGGAACCGGTCCTCCAGGGCTACGACCAGGAGGAATGGGCGCGGCGCTTCGACTACCACGGCCAGGCGCTCGAGCCCCCGCTCGCGGTTGTCGAGGCCGTGCGCGCCGCCACGGTGGCGCTCCTCCGGCCCCTTTCCGAGGCGGCGTGGGCGCGCGAGGGCCGGCACACGGAGTCGGGACGCTACACGGCCGAGGACTGGCTCCGGATCTACGCCGACCATCTGGAAGGCCACGCCCGTCAGATCGAGACGAACGTCGAGCTGTGGCGGGCGGCGCAGCGCCGCTGACGCCAGGGCTCAGCCACGCACGAGTAGCACGAGCCCCGACACGAAGAGCAGCGCGAAAACGATCCGCCGGAACCGGACAGGGTCGATCCGGTTGAAGAGGCCCATGCCGAGGGCGATCCCGGCGACCGCGGGGGCTGCGAACACGGCGGCGAAGCGCCACACCTCTCGCGTCAGGAGCCCCGCCCACCAATAGCCCGCGAGGATCACCACCTGGTTCACGACGAAGAAGGCCTGGAGGTTCGCCTTGATCGTGCGCGGGCTCCATCCCTGGGTCGTCGCGTAGAGGACGACCGGCGGCCCAGGCGTCCCGACCGCGCCGCCGATCACCCCCGCGAGCACGCCGGCGCCCAGTCCCCAGCGGCGGCCCTCGAGCTTCGTGGGAGCGAGGCCGCGCCACTCGAGCGCCCCGGCGATCACCAGCATGAGACCGATCAGCCGGTCGAGCGCGGTCGCGGGCAGGCGCGCGAGCGCCCACACACCGAGGGGCGTGCCGACGACCGTCCCGATCAGGAGGTCCACCACGGGGGCCGGGGCGAAGTTCTCGCGGACGGGGACGAAGATCGCGAGCGCGAAGACGGCCGCGTAGAGCGTCATGAGCACGATCGCCTCCGCGGGCGCCATGAGGTAGGGGAGAAAGGCGAGGGAGACGAGACCGATGCCGAAGCCCGCGAGCCCCATGACGAAGCTCGCACCGAGGATGATGAGGGCACCGGCCGCCCAGGCGAGCGCGTCTATACCGTAAGGTCCACGAGCACCTTCATGACCGGCCCGCCGCCGAGCGCCTCCTCCATGCCCTGCTGGAGCGCCTCGAGCGGGATCGTCCGGCTCACCAGGGGCGCCACGGGCACGATGCCCCCGGCCGCGAGGCGGATCGCCTCCTCCCAGTCCTCGCGTGCATAGAGACGCGCGCCGTGCATGTTGAGCTCGCGCGCGAACATCTGGTAGAGGTTCACGGGCACGGGCTCCGCGTGGATCGCAACGATCGACACGGTGCCCCAGACCCGCACGACGTCCGTCACCGCACGCGCCGCGGCGGGGTGGCCCGAGACCTCGAAGGCGACGTCCACGCCCGTGCCGCCCGTCCACTCGTTGGCGAACTTGACCGGGTCGCGGTCGGGGCCGACGGTCTCGAGGCCGAGCGCTTTCAAGATCTCCAGTCGATGGCGGTTCACCTCGACGACGACGACCCGCGCGCCACGCTGGCGGCTCACGAGCGCGATCAGCGCGCCGATCGGTCCACCGCCGAAGACCAGCACGGCGTCGTCACGCTTCACCGCCGCACGGCGGACGTCGTGCGTCGCGACGGCGAGCGGCTCGATGAGTGCGGCGTGGTCGTCGCCGAGGGTGTCGGGCACCCTGAGCAGGCGCGCCGCGTCGACCGCCCAGTACTCCTGCATGCCGCCCGGCAGGTCCACGCCGAGCACCTTGAGGCCGTAGCAGAGGTACGAGGCGCCCATCCGGCAGGCCCGGCAGCGCCCGCAGAGCTGGAGAGGCTCGACGACGACGCGGTCACCGGCCGTGAAGCCGCTTCCTGCGGGCGCCTCGGCGACCTCGCCGAAGGTCTCGTGGCCGATGATGCCGCCCTTCGGCACGCGGTGGTCGAGGTGGCCCTGGAAGATGTGGAGGTCGGTCCCGCAGATGCCGACGCGCTTGACTCGCAGCAGGGCCTGCCCGGGCCCCGGCGTGGGCGTCGCGACGTCGCCGGTCGTGAACGTCCGCGCACCCTGGTAAAAGGCGGCTCGCATCCCGGGAGATCCTACTGCACGCGGGCGTAGCCCGCGCGGGTCATGCAGCCGTCGAACGCGCTCCGCACGCGCGCCTCGGTGAGGGCGAGACGCGGGACGTCGAGCAGGCCGCCCACCACGAGATCGAGCCCGTAGCCGATCTCGTACGTCTGGCGGGCGCACTCTATCTCGGCTGCGGTCACCTGCGTGAACATCGCGTCCGGCTTCTTCCAGGCCGTCCCGCTCAGGTCCAGGGCGCAGCCCGCGAGCACGACGGCGGCCGCCCCCACGAGCACGAGTCGCATCGGGTGTCCTCCGCGTCCGGCGTGGACGCTCAGCGCCACGATCTTACACCCCGAGGAGCTTGAGCCGGAGCTCTTGGTCCGCGTGGAGCGTGCGCGCGTCGCCCTCCCAGACGATCGAGCCGTTGCTGATCACGTACGCCCGGTCCGAGAGCGCGAGCGCCAGGTCCGCGTTCTGCTCGACCAGCAGGATCGTCGTGGCGCCCCGCAACTCGCGCAGCACGGTCCATACCACCTCCACGATCGCCGGAGCCAGCCCCTCGAACGGCTCGTCGAGCAGCAGGAGGTCCACGTTGCCCATGAGGGCGCGGGCGATCGCCAGGAGTTGCAGCTCACCGCCCGACAGGGTGGCGCCGCGGGCGCCCCGAAGGGCGTGGAGCCGGGGGAAGGTCGCGAAGACGCGCTCCAGGGTCCAGCCGGTTGCGCCGCGGCGCGCGATCGTCAGGTTCTCGAGGACGGTGAGGTTCGGGAAGATCCGCCGCCCCTGCGGGACGAGGCCGATCCCGAGCCGCGCGATCGCCTCGGGCGGCCGCCCCGCCACGTCGGTCGCTCGATAGGCGACCCGCCCGTCGCGCGGCGGGACGACGCCGGTGATCGTCGCGAGCGTGGTCGTCTTGCCCGCGCCGTTGCGGCCGAGGAGCGCGACGACCTCGCCCGGGAAGACGTCGAGCGAGACGCCGTGCAGCACGTGGCTCTTGCCGTAGAAGGTATTCACCGACGTGACGCGGAGGAGCGGCGCCGGCGCCCGGCGCGCACCCGGCGGCGTCGCCTCCCGCGCGAGCATCAAGTGGCCGAGGTAGGCCGTCTGCACCTCCGCGTTCTGCTGGATCGCGGCCGGTGCGCCCTCGGCGATCACGCGGCCCTGGTGCAGGACCGTGATGCGGTCGGAGAGGGCGAGGACCGCGTCGATGTCGTGATCGATCAACACGATCGTCACGGAGCGACGGAGCGTACGGATCAGATCTGCCACGCGCAGCCGCTCGTGAGCCGCGAGGCCGGCGAGCGGCTCGTCGAGCAGCACGAGCTCGGGGCGCGTCGCCAACGCGATCGCGATCTCGAGCAGCCGCTGGTCGCCGTGCGAGAGGGTGTCGGCGATCTCGAAGGCGCGGTCCCTGAGGCCGACGGCGCGGAGGAGCCGCAGCGCCTCGGCGTTCAGGTCCGCGTAGCTCCCGGCGTCCGTGAGCATCGCGAAGCGGCAGCGGTGCTTGGCCTGCGCGGCGATCCGCACGTTCTCGAAGACCGTGAGCGCGTGGAAGATGCTGATGATCTGGAACGAGCGCGAGACGCCCGCCGCGACGATCTGGTGCGGGAGGAGGCCCGTGATCGCGGCGGCGCAGAACCGCGCCTGGCCCCGATCGGCGGGGAGGAGGCCGGTGAGGACGTTGAAGAGAGTCGTCTTGCCAGCGCCGTTCGGCCCGATGATCGACCGGAGCTCGCCGCGCGGGACCGCGAGCGACACGCCGTCCACCGCCGCGAGCGCGCCGAAGTGCTTGGCGAGGTCCTCGACCTCGAGCAGCGCCTCTCCCCGCGGCCTCGGCGAGCGCTCCGCCGGCGCGGCCGCCGGCGCTCCGGCCGACGGCGTCGTGACGCCCGCGCCCATAGGGTCCCGGCGGGCGAGGCCGAAGAGACGCTGGAAGACGCCCACGATGCCATTGGGCGAGAACATGACGAACGCGATGAAGATCACGCCGAAGTAGACGAGCCAGTTCTCGGTCCACGACGAGAGGGTGTCGCGCATGAAGACGAAGACCGCCGCGCCCACGGCGGGGCCAACGAAGCTCCGCATCCCGCCCACGAGCGTCATCGCGACGATCTCACCGGCCATCGTGACGTGGAGCGACTCCGGGTAGGCGAAGTTCAGCAGGAACGTGTAGAGGGCGCCGGCCGCCCCGCTGAAGGCGCACGAGACGACGAACGCGGTGAGCTTGTAGCGCTTGACGTCGTAGCCGACGAAGCTCGCCCGCGCCTCGTTCTCGCGGATCGCCTCGAGGACCCGCCCGAAGGGCGAGTGGACGACGCGCCAGAGGAGGTAGATGGCGCCGGCGGCGAGGACGGCGCTCGCGTAGTAGTAGGCACGCTTGTCGCCGAGGTCGAGGCGAAGGGGGCCCGCGACGAGCGGGAAGCGCTCGATTCCGCCGAGACCGTTTTCGCCCCCGGTCACCGTCGTCGCTCCGTAGACGATGTAGAAGAACATCTGTGTGAACGCGAGCGTCAGGAGCGAGAAGTAGACGCCGCGCTTGCGCATCAGGAGGAAGCCGATCCCCGCCCCGGCGAGCGTGGCGCCGAGGACCCCGGCGAGGAAGGGGGCCACCATGCCCTTCGCCAGGTGAAGCTGGGCCAGGCCGGCCGCGTAGCCGCCGATCCCGAAGAAGGCCGAGTGGCCGAAGGAGACGAGACCCGTGTAGCCCATCAGGAGGTTGTAGGCGATGGCGAGGAGGCTGAAGACCACGATCTCGGTGGCGAGCGACACGGTCGACTGGACCGCCACCATCAGGAGCGGTAGCACGAGGAACCACGCGTAGAGCCAGGTCAGCGGATGGCGCAGGACGCCCGAGGCGAGGCGGGTCACTCGAATTTTTCCCAGCGCTCGCCCATGAGCCCGCGCGGCCTGAGCAGGAGGATGACGGCCATGAGGATGTACATGGACGCCTCGGCCGCGCGCGGCTGGAAGTAGATGCTGAGGCTCACCACCTGGCCGACGAGCAGCCCCGAGATGACGGCGCCCCAGAAGCTGCCGAGCCCTCCGATCGTGACGACGACGAAGGCCGCCGTCCCGACGTTCACGCCCATCGCGGGCTGGACGCCGGCGAGCGGCGCGGACAGCACCCCCGCGATCGCCGCGAACGCGGTCCCGAGGCCGAACACGAACGTGAGCACCGGCCGGAGGCTCACGCCGAGGAGCCGCACCATCATCGGGTCGCGGCTCCCGGCGCGGACGATCGTGCCGACCGGCGTCTTCTGGAGGAACAGCGTGAGCGCGACGATCAGGACCACGACCGCGAGCAGGATGAAGCCCCGGTACTTGGAGTAGGTGAGCGGGCCGAGGCTCAGGGCGCCGGCGAAGGCGGGCGGCACGTCGAACGGCTTGGGGCTGCGTCCCCAGACCATGCGGATCCCCTGCTCGAGGACCATCGTGAGCCCGAAGGTGAGCAGGAGCCCCTGGAGCGGGTCCTGGAGGTAGAGGCGGCGCAGGAGCGTCGCCTCGATGAGCATGCCCAGGACGCCCACGAGCAGGGGCGAGACGACGAGCGTCGCCGGGAACCCGAGGGCGTCCTTCACCTGGAAGGCGGCGTACGCGCCGAGCGTGAAGAGCGCACCGTGCGCGAAGTTGATGATCCCGATCATCCCGAAGATGATGGACAGCCCGAGCGCCATCAAGACGTACAGCGCGCCCAGCACGAGCCCGTTGAGGACGAACTCGGCGAAGACCGCCGGGGTCATCGGTCGCCGCGATCTACGCTAGGGGCTCCAGCTGGCACTGGCTCTCGGCCTTCGGGATCGCGATCGTCTCCAGCGATTCGCCCCGCGGCGGCACCTCCGAGACGATCTCGAAGATGTCCCACTTGTCCCTCCACTTCGACTTGTCGCGCGCCGCGACGACGTACATCGGCTGGAGGAGCTGGTGGTCCCACGCGCGAAAGGTCAGCGGCCGGCCCTTGAGCCCGTCCATCGTCCCCGTCAGCGTGTGGCCTTCGAGCGCCTGGACGAGCTTCGCGCTGTCCGTGCTCTTGGCCTTCTCGATCGCCTGCGCGATCGCGTGGACGGCGACGTAGTCGCCGTACGCCTGGTTGTCGGGCGGCCGGCCCCAGCGCTTGATGTAGCGCGCCGCCCACGCCAGGCTCGCCGGCGTGGCGAGCTCGTGCCACCAGATGATCGGGAAGTGGCCGCGGAGCGACTCGCCGACGGGCCACGCGTACGCCGAATCGATCACGCCGCCCGCGACCTCGAGGGTCATCCCCGCTTCGGCGTACTGCTTGAGGAAGTTCGTGACGTCGGCGCCCGCCAGGTTGTGGAAGACGAGGTCGGGCTTCGCCGCCTTCATCTTGGTGATGTACTGGCTGAAGTCCGTCGTGCCCGTGGGTGCCAGATCGCTCCCGACCTCCGTGCCCTTGTTCGCCGTCAAGAGATTTCGCGCCACGCGCAGCAGGTCGTGGCCGAACGCGTAGTCGGAGGTGAGGAAGTACCAGCGGCTGATCTTCCGCTCCCGGATCAGCCAGTTGCCGATGGCGCTGACGTACTGGGTGTTGCAGCCCTCGGTCGCGAAGACGTAGCGGTGGCAGCGCTTGCTCCGGATCTCGTCGGAGTTGGCGCCGGCGTTGATCATGAGGATCTTCGCCCGCTGCACCTCGTCGCCGACCGCGAGGCACGAGGCCGACGAGACGAGGCCCTCGATGGCCACGACCCGGTCCTTCTCGATCAGCTTCCGCGCCTTCTGCACCGCCACGCCCGGGTTGGCCTCGTCCTCGGTGATCAGCTCGATCTTGCGGCCGAGGACGCCGCCCCGCTCGTTCAGCTCCTCGACCGCGAGCGTCGCGCCCTGCTTGCCGTACTCGCCGATCGCGCCGAGGAAGCCCGTGAACGGGATGAGTTGCCCGATGCGGATGGGCTCCTGCGCGCGCACGACGGCGGGGAAGGCGAGTGGGTGGATCTCGGCCGCGGCGCCGGCCGTGGCGAGGGCGAGGAAGGTGCGTCGGGTGAGACGCGTCGAGACGTCGCGACGTTGGGCCATCGGGTCACCTCGTGAGCGAAGGGTGGGCAGAAAATGGCCCTGCGCGGCCGGGTTGTCAAGGGTATGATTCCGCCGGGGAGGAGACCATGGGCGAGACCATCACGCTCGTCGCAGAGGACGGCCAGCGGCTCACCGGCTACCGTGCGGCCCCGCCACGCGCGCCGCGCGCCGGTCTGGTGATCGTGCAGGAGATCTTCGGGGTCAACGCGCACATCAAGAGGGTGTGCGACGGGTTCGCCGCGGACGGCTACGTCGCGCTGGCGCCCGGGATCTTCGAGCGCGTCGAGCCGGGCTTCGCGATCGGCTACAAGCCGGAGGATATCGAGCGCGGACGCGCCGTGCGCATGAAGATCCCGCTCGAGGACATGGTGAAGGACGTGCGCGCCGCCGTGAAGGCGCTCGCGGCGGAGAAGCTCAAGGTGGGCGTGGTGGGCTACTGTCTCGGCGGCACGCTCGCCTGGCTCGCCGCGACGCGCATCGACGCCGTCGCCTGCGCCGTCGGCTACTACGGTGGCGGCATTGCGGACACGGCGAACGAGACGCCGCGCTGCCCGGTGCTCCTCCACTTCGGCGAGACGGACCAGTCCATCCCGAAGGAGCACCACGCGAAGGTCCGTGCGGCGCACCCGACGCTGCCGATGCACATCTACCCGGCGGGGCACGGCTTCAACTGTGACGAGCGGGCGAGCTATCACGAGCCGAGCGCCATCCTCGCGCGGAGCCGCACGCTCGACTTCGTTCGGCGCCACCTCGGCTAGCCGCGGAGCCTGCGCCGCCGGAGCCCTCGGCGTCGTCGTGCCGTGAAGATCGGCATCGTCCTCGACGGGCGTCGGTCGGCGGAGGAGATCGCGGAGCTCGCACGGCTGGCCGAGGAGTCCGGGATCCGCCAGCTCTGGCTCTCGGGCGGCGCCCGAACGAAGGATCACTTCCTTCGCCTCGCCGTGGCGGCGACGCGGACGCGGGCGATCCGGCTCGGCCCCGTGGCCATCAGTCCCTTCGAGGCTCACCCCGCCCGAATCGCCCTCGAGCTGCTCACGCTCCACGAGATCGCTCACGGGCGCGGCGCGATCGTGCTGGGCGGGGGCGGCGATTTCGCGGCCACGCTCGGAGTCAAGCTCGAGGGGCGGGTCCAGGCGGTCGAGGAAACCCTCGACATCACCCGGGCGGTGGCCCGCGGCGGCGAAGTCAACCATCAGGGGAGGCGCTTCCAGGTTCGCGGCCTGTTCTCGCCGTGGACCAAGCTCGAGCCGCCGCCGCTCTACGTCGGCGCCAACCGGCCGCGCATGATCCGGATGGCGGCCCACCGGGCCGACGGCGTGATGTTCACCGACATGCCGCTCGTCTACGTGACGTCACTGGTCGCTGAGGTACGCGCCGGGCTCCTCGCGGCGGGCAGGCGCCCCGAGGATTTCAGGATCAGCAACTGGTTCGTGTGGAACGTCCAGGACACCCCGGCCGAGGCGTTCGAGCTGGCGAGCCGTCAGCTCGGGTTCCGCCTCTACTACGTGCGAGACGTGGCCGCCTCGATCGGGCTCACCGAGGCCGAGGCGCGCGAGCTCGAGCGCCGCCAGCCCGAGATGCTCCGTGCCATCTTCGAGGGGCGAGATCCCTGGCGGCCCGCGCCGCGTCTCACCGAGCTCCTGATCCGGCAGCTGACGCTCTCCGGCGGTCGCGAGAGCCTCGACGACTGCGTCGAGCGTCTGCTCGACTTCGAGCGGCGCGGCGTGAACGAGATCGCACTCGCCCTCCACGGCGACCCGTCAAAGGCCATCAGGCTCCTGGGCGAGCGGGTCCTCCCCGTCGTCCAGAATGACGCGGCATGATTCTGATCCCATCCGGCCCGGCAAGGAGGCAGCATGCATGCTGATGCCCCCGATCGGGCGGCTCCTCGGTCGGGTGGACTTCACGAACTTCTTCGTGAGCCTGTCGGGCCAGTCGCACCCGACGCTCGCCGCCGCGAGGGCGGCGGGCGTGCCCACGCTCAATTACGGTGTGTTCCTCAACACCGTGGTCAACTTCCTTATCGTCTCGTTCGCGATGCTCGCGGTGATCCGCCAGGTGAACCGCCTCTACCCCAAGCCGGCGCCGGCGGGGCCGGGAACGAAGGGGTGTCTGTACTGCGCGACCACGATTCCTACGCGGGCGCGGCGCTGCCCCCATTGCACGTCGGACCTCGCGGCGGCGCGCTAGGCGAGCCTCAGCGCAGGGCCTCGACGGTCACCGTGCGAGGATCCGGTCCCAGCGGCCGTACTCGCGCGCGGCCTCCATGAACCACGTCACGCAGTCGGGGTTGGCGCGCGGCGGCAGCTCGCACGAGGTCGAGAGCACGAAGCGCGAGCGGCGGCCGACCGTGTCGATGCAGCGCCGGACCTCGGCCTCGATCTCCGCGCGCGTCGCGCGCTCGAAGATGGTCACGTCCACGTTGCCGATCGCCACCACGCCCCGCGCGTTGCCGAGGGTGACGAGCTTGTCGAGCTGGTCCACCTTGAGCGCGGGGTCGGACTGCTGGTCGAGGTCGATCGTGACCGCGACGAAGCCCACGTCCACGAGGTCCTCGTGGATCTGGTGCGTCGTCCCGCAGATGTGGACCGTGGTGCCGACCTTTTTCGCCTTGAAGTGGTCCACGAGCGCCTTGTGGTAGGGCTTGATGAACTCGCGGTACGTGTCGGGCCCCACCAGCGAGCACGACGCGGTCGGGTCGGAGTAGCTGAGGCCGATCCGCGTCTCGAGGACGGCGTCGCCGACGCGCTTGGCGTACTCGGTGGTGAAGCCCATCAGGTCGTGAACGAACTGGGGGTCGTCGATCGTGTCCAGGCACATGAGCTCGGGGTTCCGCATCAGCATCGCGATCGTCCACGGCCCGACGAGGACCGCGCCGAGCGCACTCGGGAGCCCGGCGCTCGTGAGCGCCGCGCACTGCTCGAGGAAGGCGGGCAGGCGCCCGTGGCGCTTCGGGTCGGGGATCTCGAGCCGGGTGAGCCTGCCCTTGTCGTCTTGGAGCACGTGACGGTCGATCGACGGCACCACGTAGTCGGAGTACTTCACGTGGCAGCCGATCGCCTCCGCCTCCTTGGCGAGGTCGTTGAAGGCGATCATGATGTCGGGCTCGTACCGCTCGTAGTAGTTGAGCATCGCCTTCGTGGCCTTCGTCGGGTTCGTGCAGTACTCCTCGATCGAGAGCCCGTCGAGGCAGCCCGCGAACGAGCCGGCGATCGGATACGCGGGCACGCGATCGGCGAAGCCGCCCTTGTAGGCAAGGACGACGCGCTCCCGTGGCGTGTACTGGGTCTTCGGCGCCTCTGCCATATTGCGGCCTCCTTCGGCGCCACCGGCGCCGGTGGGTTCGGCGATTATTGCCCGGATCGAACGAGCCCTCAAGCCGGGCGCGGTCGGGCGGGACGCGGGAGGCATCGGGCGGTTCGCCTTCAGATCACCGGCCGGGGTGTCCGTAACCGACCGATTTCAGGAATCTCCTGACCTGGCACACCTTCTGCCTAAGACGACCTGGCAAGGAGGGCAAGATCATGCTGACCGAGATCCTCAGCGTGGCGTTCCTGGTCGGCGTTCCCATCTGGCTGGTGATCGAGGAGGTCCTCCACAAGAGCCACATCCGCGCGCACGCGGCGCGGGTCCCGGGGGCTCGTCGGCGTGGTCGCCAGACGGTCGCCTCCGACCGCCTGAGCCACGCGGCCTAGCGTCCGACGCTGCGCATTGCCTACGAGGACGGCGACGGGCGCGTCGTCGTCCTGGACTCGGTCACGCACGTGGACGCCCGCGTCGGCGCGCGTGACGTCCTGGTCGCCGGTTCGTTCGCCGGCGCCCTCTCCCTCGCCTTCGTCCTCGAGCGTGGCGTCCGCGGCTTCGTCGCCCACGAGGCCGGCGTCGGCCGCGACCGCGCCGGCATCTCGGGTCTGCCCTTCGCCGATCGGCTCGGACTGCCGATGGCGGCCGTGGCGACCGCCTCCGCGCGAATCGGCGACGGCCCGAGCGTCCACGACGACGGAATCGTGAGCCACGCGAACCGGGCGGCGTCGGCGCTCGCCATCGCGCCCGGCGTGCCCGCCGCTCGCGCCGCGCGCGCGATGCTCCTGGCTCCGCCCGGGGTCGCGCACGCCACCCTCGTGGACCGTGAGCCCCGCGTGGTGGCCGAGACGACCGCGGGGCGCGTCGTGCTCATCGGGTCGATGAGCTTCGCGACGCCGGACAACCGCCACGACGTCCTCTGCGCAGGCTCGCACGGGGGCAGCGTCAACGTGCCGCGCTTGCTCGTCGTCCGGCCGCGCGGGGCCATCTTCAACGACGGCGGCGTGGCGCGCGACGGCTCGGGCGTGAGCGGCCTACCCGTCCTCGACGCCGCCGGCGTGGCCGCCGCCGCGGTGGGCGCGATGACGGCGCGTATCGGCGATCCCGAGAGCACCTGGCACGACGGTGTCGTCAGCTTCGTGAACGCGACGGCGCGCCGGCTCGGCGTGGCGCCCGGCCAGCCCGCACGCGAAGCGGCGCTCCTCATGCTGGGGACCCACGGCTCGCTCTGAGGGCGTCGCGCCGGGGTCAGGGCCTCGAGGCACGCGCGAGGCAGGCGCGGACCCGCGCGCTGAGCTGCGGGCTCGAGAACGGCTTCGTCAGGTAGTCGGTCGCGCCGACCTCGAAGCCGGCGCGCGTGCTGTCCTCGTCGGCCTGCGAGGTGACCAGCAGAACCGGGAGGGTCACCGTCGCCGGGTCCGCGCGGAGCACGCGCAGCACGCCCAGGCCGTCGAGCTCGGGCATGACGAAATCGAGGATCACAAGGTCGGGCGTCTCCCGCTTGATCCGCTCGAGGGCCTCGCGCCCGTTCGCCGCTTCGGTGAGGACGTAGCCGTCGTTCTCGATCGCCCCCCGCGTGAGGCGGCGCATGACGGGGTCGTCGTCCACGATCAGGACGCGCGCCCCGGAGGCGATCGCGGCGGGGGGCGCGGGCCCGGCCGCGGGCCCGGCGGCGGGCGCGCCGCCCGGCGCGTCCAGGAGCACGCGGGCGCCCTCGAACGCGCAGAAGACCTCGAGGGGCGCGTGGCGGCGCTCGGCCACGGCGCGGGCGTGTCGCTCGATCTCGGCGACCGCGGCGTCGTCGTGGCTCGGGTCGTGATGGGTCAGCGCGAGCCGCTTCACGCCGGCTGAGCACGCGAGCTCCACGACGTACTCGAACGGGCTGTGCCCCCAGTTTTTCCGTGCGCGATATTCCTCGGGCGTGTACTGCGCGTCGTGGATGACGAGATCGGCGCCGGCCAGGAAGCGGGCGTGACGGCGGTCGCCCTCGTGCAGGATCGATTCGAGCCGGCCGGTCGCGGTGTCGCTGCGCCAGAGGGCGCCGCCGAAAGGCTCGTGGTCGCACGCGTAGACGACCGCGGCGCCGTCGGCTTCGACGCGGTAGCCGAGCGTGACGGCGGGGTGGTTGAGGTACTGCGCGACGATCCGTGCGCCGCCGACCGTGTGCGCGCCCTCGCCGAGGTCGGTGTAGCTGAGCGTGGCGGGGAGCTGGTTCAGCGCGACCGGGAAGTACGAGAGCTCCATCTGCCGGGCGAGCGTCTCGTGGAGCGAGCGCCCCCCCTGCGGACCGTAGAGGGCGATCGTGTTGCGAGGGTCGAACGCCGGGGTGAAGAAGGGGAAGCCCTGGATGTGATCCCAGTGTGTGTGGCTGAAGAGGATGCTCGCGCTGACGGGCGCCTGGGCCGTGAGCGCGTCACCGAGCGGGCGCGCGCCGGTCCCGCAATCGAAGATGAAGACGTGTCCCGCGCCGGTTCGTACCTCGACACACACGGTGTTGCCACCGAACCGCACCGTCTGGGGACCCGGCGTGGGGAGGGACCCGCGGGTGCCCCAGAACCGCACCTCCACCCGTCATTCCTCGATGCGGTAGACGCGTCGCACGTTCTCCCACAGCATCTTCCGCTGGATCGTCGGGTCGATGGAGCGGAACTGCTCCTCGATCGCCTTGCGCGAGAACGGCCAGGTGCCGTCACGGTGCGGGTAGTCGGAGCCCCACATGACGTTGTCGGGCGCGATCTCGGCCATCGCCCGCACGCCGTGGAAGTCCTTCTGGAAGGTCGCGTACATCTGCCGCTTGAAGTAGGCACTCGGCGGCAGCGGGAGGTTGAGGTCGTCGGCCAGGCGCTCCGCGTAAGTATCGTCGAGCCGCTCGAGGATGTACGGGAGCCAGCCGATCCCGCTCTCGCCCAGCACGAGGCGGAGCCGCGGGTGGCGCTCGCACACGCCCGAGAGGATCACGGACACGCAGATCTCGTCCATCTGCATCGGCGCGACGGTCGTCCAGGAGCCGATGATCGCTGGATGGCGGATGCCCTTGACCTCGTAACCGACGGTTGCGCCGCCCCCCTCGAAGACGTGGAACGAGACGACCAGGCCCGTCTCCTCCGCGGCGGACCACACGGGCTCCCACATCTCGTGCCACACGGGCATCGCCGAGCCCCACGGAACGAACACCGCGCCGTGCAGGCCCAGCGTGGCGCAGTGGGAGAGTTCGTTCGCCGCGAGCGTGGCGTCGTGGTTGGGGAGACACCCGAGTCCGTAATAGCGACCGGGGTCGGTGCGGTTGAAGTCGGCGATGTACTGGTTGTACGCGTGGTAGATGGCCGTGAGCAGCGCGTGATCCGAGATGCCCGCGTGCGTGAAGAGGCCCCGCGAGATGCCGATGATCCCGTAGATCACCTCCGCCTCGACGCCGTCACGCTCCTGGTCCGCCCGGCGCTCGATCGGGTTCGACGGCCGCGTCTGCTTGCCCGTGGCGAAGCCCGCCTCGGCGAGGATCCGGCCGCGCCGACCGCCCGTCACGCCGGGGCCGTACACGCCGTACGGGCCGAGCACGGCATCCTGCGACACCCACCACTGCCGCCCGTCACGCTCGACGACGTGCGGCGCGGCGTCACCCCACGTCCTCGCCATGCGCGAGGTGAAGGTGTCGGGCGGAAGATAGATGAGGTCCATGTGGCTGTCCGCCGACATGACTCGGAGCGCCATCGTCGCCTCCCGCACGCGGCCTAGCCGCGTGTCGCGTACCCCTTGGCCCGGAGCGCCTCGGTGATCTCGCCGAGGATGGCGGGATCGTCGATCGTCGCCGGCAGCGTGTACTCCTGACTGTCCGCGATTCGTTTCATCGTGCCGCGCAGGATTTTGCCCGAGCGCGTCTTGGGCAGCCGCTTGACGACGATCGCGGTCTTGAACGCGGCCACGGGGCCGATCTCGGCCCGCACCCGCTCGACGAGCTCGCGGACGATCTCGGCGTCGCTCCGCGTCACGCCCGCCTTGGTGACGACGAACCCCACCGGCACCTCGCCCTTGATCTCGTCGGCGACGCCGACCACCGCACACTCGGCCACGTCCGGATGGGCGGCGAGCACCTCTTCCATCGCTCCGGTCGAGAGCCGGTGGCCGGCGACGTTGATGATGTCGTCCACGCGACTCATGATGTAGAGGTAGCCGTCCTCGTCCTTGTAGCCCGCGTCGCCCGTGAGGTAGTGGTCCGGGTGCTTCGTGAGATACGACGCCTCGTAGCCCGCGTCGTTGTTCCAGAGGGTCGGCAGGCAACCGGGCGGCAACGGGAGCCTGATCGCGAGCGAGCCGATCTGGCCCGCGGGCATCTCGTGGTTGTCCTCGCTCAGCGCGCGCACCTCGTAGCCGGGCACGGGCTTCGTGGGCGAGCCGGGCTTCACCGGGAGCATCCCGAGGCCGATGCAGTTGGCGGCGATCGGCCAGCCCGTCTCGGTCTGCCACCAGTGGTCGATCACCGGCACGCCGAGGTGCTCGCGCGCCCACACGAGCGTGTCGGGGTCGCAGCGCTCGCCGGCGAGGAAGAGCGTGCGGAACCGCGAGAGGTCGTGCTTCGTCATGTGCGTGCCCCGGGGGTCCTCCTTCTTGATCGCGCGGAACGCGGTCGGCGCCGTGAAGAGCACGTTGACGCCGTGCTGCGCGATGAGGCGCCAGAAGGCGCCGGGATCCGGCGTCCCCACGGGCTTGCCCTCGTAGAGGATCGTCGTGCAACCCTGGAGCAGCGGCGCGTAGACGATGTACGAGTGACCCACGACCCACCCGATGTCCGACGCCGCCCAGTACACCTCGCCCGCGCCGACGCCGTAGATCCCCTCCATGGACCACTTGAGGGCGACCGCGTGGCCGCCGTTGTCTCGCACGACGCCCTTCGGGACACCCGTCGTGCCCGACGTGTAGAGGATGTAGAGCGGGTCGGTCGCCGCGACCGGCACGCAGTCGGCGGGCTCTGCGCCTCCCACGAAGTCCCCCCAGTCGAGATCGCGCCCCCGAGAGAGCGGTGCTGCTTCTTGAGGTCGCTGGAGGATCACGCAGCGCTCGGGCTTGTGCGAGGCCGCGGCGATCGCGCCGTCGAGGAGCGGCTTGTACGGCACGACGCGGTTCACCTCGATCCCGCACGAGGCCGAGAGGATGAGCCTGGGCTTGGCGTCGTCGATGCGCTTGGCGAGCTCGTTCGACGCGAAGCCGCCGAAGACCACCGAGTGGATCGCACCGATGCGGGCGCACGCCAGCATGGCCATCACCGCCTCGGGCACCATCGGCATGTAGACGATGACCCGGTCGCCCTTCCCGATCCCCTGGCGCCTGAGCGCGCCGGCGACGCGCGCCACGGCGTCGCGCAGCTCGGCGTACGTGAAGACGCGGACGGTGTTGGTGACGGGGCTGTCGTAGACGAGCGCGCGCTGCTTGCCGCGCCCGCGGTCGATGTGCAGGTCGAGGGCGTTGTAGCAGGTGTTGAGGACGCCGCCCGTAAACCAGCGGTGGAAGGGCTTCCGCGAGTCGTCGAAGACGCGATCCCAGCGCTTCTCCCAGTGGATGGCCTCCGCCGCCCGCGCCCAGAAGCCTTCCGGGTCCTTCATCGAGCGGGTGTAGGCCTCGTCGTAGACGCTCTTCGCCATCGGCGAACCTCCCTCCGATGCCGCCCGGGAAAGGCGGCTCACGAAAGGTATCACGGCGCGCGCCTCCTGTGATCGCATGGTGCTAGAGCCTGAAATCTCCCGACGATCTGTGCAACCCGTTGCGTGATCACGCGCCTGCGCTGTCCTGGAAGTAGTTGAAAATGACAATCTCTTTCATCCCAACGCGCGGGTACGGGAATTGCTGGTCAGAAGCCCACGGACGCTCCGCGTCAGCTCGTGAAGGAGGAGATCAATGAGACGGCTCACCGGGGTCCTGGCGGTTATCGCTCTCATGCTCGGCGCGACTGGTCAGGCGAACGCGGTCCTCATGCTGACTGGGTCGGGTGGGGCGGTCCTTTATCAAGGTCCGGCCGACTACGTGACGACCTCCGGAACTTTCACCGGCGCCGAGAGCACCATCATTGGCATGGCTTTGACTCTGGGTCCGAATCCCTTGAATGCGACTTACTCGAATTCTGACGTGGATTTCATTAGCAACGGTAAAGGGGGCTTTGCTTGGTCTGAGCGCATCCTGAATTCTTCCGGCCAGGCATGGAATGGGTTAACCGTGCAGATCAACGGAGGTGTCCCTAATTTCGGCGACTTCGTCGTGACTCCGATTTCGCCTATTCGGGTCGCGATCAGCAACCTTCCGCCCGTCCCACTTACGAACCCCGTGATCACGCAGACAAGCCTTGCGGGTCACCCTGATGTAACGGTTTCCCTTGACGAGCTGACGGCGACGTTCACCTTCGCGACCCCAGTGGCGGCCGGATCCACAGTCGAAATCTACATGCCCATCGAGAATCTTCCTCTCGACTCGAGCTTCGACTTGACTGAAACTCCGATCCCTGCTGCGGCTGCGGCGGTGCCCGAACCGGGCACCCTCCTCCTTCTTGGTGCTGGCCTTGCGGGGCTCGGCGTGGGACGGAAGCGGTGGCTCACGGGCGCTGACGTCGTCTAGGATTCACCGGCACCTGGTTTCGTTCCCTCTCGCCGAAGTTCTTGACAATATCGATCGACAAAGTGTAGTAGGAAGACTACCAATGCGCTGTTCATGCATCGGGAGGTGTCCGGGCTAGGGTCGCAGCGCAAGGCGAAGTCGAAGTAGCAGAAAGACAAGAGCCGAGATGGTCGAGCCGTCGAGAGACGGCGGACCGCCTCGGCTTTTTTGTTGCGGGTGAATGCAGAGGGGGGGACGGACGAGATGAGCGAGATCCGGGAGTCGATGAGCGCCGAGGAATTGCTCGCGGCGGCGCTGGCGGAGTTCCATCCGCGAATCGCCCTGGCTGCGAGCTTCGGAGCGGAGGACGTCGTGATCGTCGACATGCTGATGCGGCTCGAGCCGCGCGCGCGAATCTTCACGCTCGACACCGGTCGGCTGCCCGCGGAGACCTACGCGCTGGTCGACGCGATCCGTGACCGCTACGCCTGTCGAATCGAGGTGTATTTCCCGGACGCGCCGGCGGTCGAGGCCATGGTGAGCGAGCACGGCGTCAACCTCTTCTACTCGAGCGTCGAGCACCGCAAGCTGTGCTGCGGGGTGCGGAAGGTCGAGCCGCTGGGACGAGCGCTCGATGGCCTCGCCGCCTGGATCACGGGGCTCCGGCGCGACCAGGCGGTGACGCGGACCGACGTGGCGAAGGTCGAAGTGGACCGCGCCCACGGGTCCATCTTGAAGCTCAACCCGCTCGCCGACTGGAGCTGGGAGGACGTCTGGGGCTACATCCACGCGCACGACGTCCCCTACAACGCGCTTCACGATCAGGGCTACCCGAGCATCGGCTGTACGCCGTGCACCCGCGCCGTGAAGCCCGGGGAGGACCAGCGCGCCGGGCGGTGGTGGTGGGAGACCCCCGAGACGAAGGAGTGTGGTCTGCACCTTCCGACCGCGCCTGAAAGCGGCAAGCGCGGTGCGTAGCGTGGCGCGGCGGCTGGCCGGGGTGCTCTCGCCCTCGCGCGCCGCGGGCGCCGACGCGCCTCCGGAGCTCGAGGTTCGATTGCTCGTCGCCCGCGACGCGCCTGCGCCGTCCGACGCGGTGGACGCGATCCTGGCACTGCTCCGTCGCGCCGGCCGGATGCGGCTCGACGCTCTCGTGCGCGATGGAGCCGAAATGCTGTACCGGAGCGAGCTCGCGCGTGGGGGCGCGAATGTGGATCTCGGATTCTTCGGCCCTGGCGTCTTCGTGCCCGCGATCTGCGGCGCCCTCAACGCCGGCCACGGACGTCTGTGGGAGATCGCCGCGCCGGTGGATGTCGCCCACACGGTCAGCGCGGGAGCCGCCCGATGACGACCGCGGCGCCGCACGGCGGAGGGTCACTGGTCAATCGCGAAGTCGACGCAGCCTCCCGCGCCGAGGCGCTGGGCCAGTGTCGCGAGATGCCGGCGCTCTACGTGGACCCCCGGGCCGCCTCCGACGTCGAGTTGCTCGCCACCGGGGCGCTGACGCCACTCGAGGGCTTCATGCACCAGCGCGACTACCGCGCCGTCCTCGAGCGCATGCGCCTGGAGGATGGCGCGCTGTGGACGCTTCCCATCACGCTGACCGTGAGTCGCCAGCACGCGGGGCGGCTCAAGGAAGGGCGACCGGTGGCGCTCGTCGCAGAGGGCGGCCGGCCGATCGGCGTCCTGCACCTCGACGAGCGATACGCGTGGGATCCGCGCGAGGAGGCGCGGCTCGTCTACGGCACAGAGGATCCGGCACACCCGGGCGTGGCCTACCTGCTCGGGCGCGGGCCGGTCGCCCTCGGCGGACGCGTCGACCTGATCGAGCGCCCGGCGCTGCCCGGGTTCGAGCGCTATCGCCTTTCACCGAGGGAAACACGGGCGCGCTTCCACGAGGTCGGTTGGAGGACCGTGGTCGGCTTCCAGACGCGGAACCCGATCCACCGGTCGCACGAGTACATCCAGAAGTGCGCCCTCGAGCTGGTGGACGGGCTCCTGATCCACCCGCTCGTCGGCGAGACGAAGTCCGACGATACGCCCGCCGACGTCCGCCTCGGCTGCTACGAGGCGTTGGTCGAGCACTATTTTCCGCGAGAGCGGGTGCTCCTGTCGGTCTTTCCCGGGGCGATGCGCTACGCCGGGCCGCGCGAGGCGGTCTTCCACGCGCTCGTGAGGAAAAACTACGGCTGTACCCATTTCATCGTGGGCCGGGACGCGGCGGGCGTCGGCTCCTACTACGCCTCGTACGCCGCGCACGAGCTCTTACGCTCCTTCAGCGACGGTGAGCTCGGCATCGAGCCGCTGCTCTTCACGGAGACGTTCTACTGCAGGCGCTGCGGTACCGTCGCGTCGGGCAGGACATGCCCGCACGCGGACGGCGACCGCCTCGTCCTGTCTGGAAGTCGCGTCCGGGAGCTCCTGCGCCGGGGTGAGGCCCTGCCGGGCGAGTTCACCCGTCCTGAGGTGTCGGCGGTTCTCACCGACTGGGCCAGGGGCTCCTAGTTACCCTTTTGTCATAGTCTCTTGACAATCTCGATCGACAATAGGTAGATTCTGCTCATGACTGAGGCGGCTAATGACTGAGGCGGCTGAGGAGTCGATCCGGCGCTGCCCCGTGTGCCGAGCCAAGGTTGTCGTGAAGCTGCCGCAGGAGGTTGTCATCCACAACGCCATCCTCAAGGTCGATGCGCCCACCGGCCACGTGAGCGCGAAGTGCTCTCGCTGCAAGGCCTGGGTGGAAGTGCCGCTCCGGTACCTCGGATGATGGAGCTTTCCGCTTCCGGAGGAACGTGATGAGCGAGGCGGTCAAGGAGACGAAGGCCCAGCGCGTCGAGCGGCTCAAGCGTGAGCTGAACCCGTGGGAAGCGTACGCCGAGATCCAGCGCTTCGCGCGCGAGGGCTGGGACGCGATCCCCGCGGAGTGGCTCGGGACCTACTTCCGCTGGTGGGGCATCTACACGCAGGGTGACGGTGTCGGCGCGGTCGGCGGCAAGGGTGGTGAGGGCAAGGCGACGCGCCACTTCATGGTCCGCATCCGGATCCCGAACGGTCAGCTGCAGGCTCACCAGCTTCGCACGATCGCCGGGCTCGCCGAGCGCTACGCGCGCGGAATCGCCGACGTCACGGTCCGCCAGAACATCCAGCTCCACTGGGTGACGCTCGAGAACCTGCCCGACGTCTTCCAGACGCTGTGGCGCAGCGGGATCACGACACAGGGCACGTGCGGCGACGTCACGCGCAACGTCACCGGCTGCCCGCTCGCCGGCGTGGACGCCGACGAGATCGTGGACGCCTCGCCGGTCGTCCACGCGGCGACGCGCATGGTCAACGGCAACCCGGCCTTCTATAACCTGCCGCGCAAGTACAAGGTCTCGATCACCGGCTGCCGGGTATGGTGCTCGTACCCGGAGGTCAACGACGTCGGGCTGACGGCGCTCCACCACCCGGCGACGGGCGAGATCGGCTTCGCCGTGCGCGTCGGCGGCGGGCTCTCGACCGATCCGCGCCTCGCCACGCGACTCGACGCCTTCGTGCGCTGGCACGAGGCGCTGCCGGTCCTCCGGGCGATCTCGGAGATCTTCCGCGACTCGGACGTGCTGCGGCAGAGCCGCGAGAAGGCCCGGCTCAAGTTCCTCTTCCTCCAGCACGGCTGGACCGCCGAGAAGTTCCTCGCGGCGATCGAGGACCGGCTTGGCCGGGCCCTCGAGCACGGCGTGCCCGACGACCCGCCCGAGGACGTCTACCGCGACCACGTGGGGCTCCATCGCCAGAAGCAGGAGGGGCTGGTCTACGCGGGCGTCGCGGTGCTGCGCGGTCGGCTGACTCCCGCCGAGATGCGCGCGGCTGCGGACCTGGCGGAGCGCTACGGGACCGGCGAAATCAGGACGACCAACATGCAGAACCTCCTGATCCCGAACGTCCAACGCGACCGCGCGGGCGCCCTCGCGCACGCGCTCGAGGCCGCCGGGCTTCGGCTCGACGCTTCGCCCTTCTGGCGCGGGACGATCGCATGCACGGGCTCGGAATTCTGCAAGCTCGCCCTCACGGAGACGAAGGGGTTCGCGCGCGCCCTCGTGGAGGAGCTGGAGACGCGGCTGCCGGGGTTCGACGAGCACGTGAAGGTCCACGTGACGGGGTGCCCGAACAGCTGCGGCCAGCACTGGATCGCCGACATCGGCATCGAGGGCAAGAAGGTCAAGGTGGACGGCGCGCTCGTGGATGCCTACTACTTTTGCGTCGGCGGCGCCCTCGGCCGCCACTCGGCCACGGCCCGGCCGATCGGCCTCCGCGTCCCCGCTGCGGACGTCGGCGCGGCGATCGAGCGGCTGCTCCGCGCGTTCCTCGCCGAGCGTCTCGCCGGGGAGAACTTCCGGGAATTCTGCGCGCGTCACACCGACGAGGAGCTCCGCGCGCTGCTCGCCGGCGAGCTGGTCGACGCGGTGGAGCGTGACGTTCCGGCCGGTCAGCTGCCCCACGGCGTGGACGGCTGAGTCAACATGGGCTTCTACCCGGTCTTCCTGGAGCTGGCGGGCCGGCGGTGCCTGGTCGTCGGCGGCGGGCTCGTCGCCGAGCGCAGGGTGCACGGTCTCCTGGCGGCGAACGCGGCGGTGACGGTGGTCTCACCGGCGCTGACTCCGGCGCTCGGGGCGCTCGCGTCCGGCGGGCAGATCCGCCACGACCGGCGCAGCTTCGCGCCGGACGACCTCGACGGTGTCGACCTCGCGTTCGCGGCGACCGACCGCGGCGAGGTCAACGCGGCGCTCTCCCTCGCGGCCCGCGCGCGCGGGGTCTGGGTGAACGCGGCGGACGATCCCGCGCACTGCACGTTTATCCTGCCGGCCGTCGTGCGGCGCGGGGAGCTCTCGGTGGCCGTGTCCACGGGCGGCACGAGCCCCGCGCTCGCTCGCGCGATCCGGGAAGAGCTCGAGCGCTACCTGACGGCGGAGTACGTGACGCTCGCGGAAATCGCGGCGGAGGCGCGGCGCGAGCTGCGCGCCGCCGGGCGGGTCGCCGACGCCGAGACGTGGCGGCGCGCCCTCCAGGCACCCGAGGTGCGGCGGCTCATCGTCGAGCGGGGACGCGCGGAGGCCAAGCGCCACCTCCTCGAGCGCCTGGGAGCCCCGGCGTGCGCGTAGGGTCGGTCGCGCTCGTCGGCGCCGGCCCCGGCGACCCGGGGCTGATCACCGTCCGCGGCCTCGAGCGCCTGCGGCGCGCCGACGTCGTCGTCTACGACCGTCTCGTGGATCGGCGCCTCCTCGACGAGGCGCCACGGGCGCGCCGCATCTTCGCCGGCAAGGCGCGCGGGGCTCACGCGCTACCGCAAGAGCAGATCAACGCGCTCCTCGTGAGGCACGCGCGGCGCGGCCGGCGCGTCGTGAGGCTCAAGGGCGGCGACCCCTTCGTCTTCGGCCGGGGCGGTGAGGAGGCGGAGGCGCTGGCGCGCGCCCGGATCCCGTTCGAGGTCGTGCCGGGGGTGACCTCCGCCGTCGCGGCGCCCGCCTACGCCGGGATCCCGCTGACCCACCGCGGCGTCGCGTCCTCGTTCGCCGTCGTCACCGGGCACGGCTGCGCGTCCGAGCGCGGGCGCCCCGTCGACTGGGCGCGGCTCGCGACCGCGGTGGACACGCTGGTCGTGCTGATGGGCCTCGAGCGACTGGCGGAGATCGCGCGCGAGCTCGTCGCTCGAGGGCGCCCGGCGGCGACGCCGGTGGCGCTCGTCCGCTGGGGAACCACCGACTGGCAAGAGACGGTGATCGGGACGCTCGGCGACATCGCGACGCGCGCCCGCCGCGCGCGGCTCGAGCCGCCGGTCGTCGCGGTGATCGGCGATGTCGTCGCGCTGCGCGACAGGCTCGCGTGGTTCGACGAGCAGACCCTGCCGCTCGGAGCGGTCCGATGAGCCTCGCGCTGGCGGCGCCGATCGGCATCCTCGACGAGCACCCCGAGTGGTCGGCGCGCCTCATCGCCGAGCTCGAGCGGCGGAGGCTGCCGTTCGAGAAGATCGACCACTCGAGCCACGGCTACGATCCGCGCGACCGGCGCCGGCGCTACGCCGTCGTCGTGAACCGCACGAGCCCGTCGTCGCACCGACGCGGCCACGCGGGCGTCCTCTTCTACGCCGAGCCGCTCCTGCAGCACTACGAGTCGCTCGGGATCCCCGTGATCAATCCCGTGGCGGCCTACCGGTTCGAGAAGTCCAAGGCGCTCCAGGTCAACCTCTTCGAGCGCCTCGGCCTCCCCTACCCACGGACGGTCGTCGTGAACCACCGCACGGAGCTCGTCAAGGCGAGCGTGGGCGTCCGCTTCCCGGTGTTGGTCAAGCCCAACGTCGGCGGCTCCGGCGCGCTCATCGAGCGGTTCGACTCGCGCGTGGATCTCGAGACCGCGGCCGAGCGCCTGGACTTCGGGCCCGACGGGACCGCGCTGCTCCAGGAGTACGTGGAGCCGGCGGGCGGCGCGATCGTGCGCGTCGAGGTGCTGGACCGGCGGTTCCTCTATGCGATCCGGATCGTCCGGGGCGCGACCGACTTCAACCTTTGCCCGGCCGACATCTGCCAGGCCGAGCCGGCGCCCGCCGCCGGGGCGCTGGGCGCCTGCCCGGCGGACGCGACACCGGGGCTCACGGTCACCCGCGGGGACGCGCCGCCCGCCGTGGTGGACGCCGTGCTGGCGCTGACACGCGCGGCGTCGATCGACGTCGGCGGGGTCGAGTACCTCGTGGGCAAGGCCGACGGCCGGGTCTACTTCTACGACGTCAACGCGACGTCGAACTTCGTCGCGAACGCGCCGGCCGTGGTGGGCTTCGACCCGACGCCACGCTTCGTCGACTACATCGTGCGTGTCGCGACCCGAGGCACGCGGCGCGTCGCAGCCTGACGCTGGACACCACACCACCAAGGAGGGATGTATGTCACTGAGACTCGGAGACGCCGCACCGGACTTCACCGCCGAGACCACCGAGGGGCCGATCCGGTTCCACGAGTGGGTCGGGGACCGCTGGGTCATTCTCTTCTCGCACCCGCGCGATTTCACGCCCGTCTGCACGACGGAGCTCGGCTACGTCGCGCGTCTCCGGCCGGAGTTCGACAAGCGGAACGTGAAGGTGATCGGCCTCTCGATCGACCCGCTGGACGCCCACCGCGGGTGGGCGGCCGACATCAAGGAGACGCAGGGCTACGCGCCGAACTTCCCGATCATCGCCGACCCCGAACGCAAGGTGGCGAACCTCTACGGGATGATCCACCCCGCCCACGACGAGGTCTACACGGTGCGGACCGTCTTCGTCATCGATCCGAAGAAGAAGATCCGCCTGACGATCACGTACCCGCAGACCACCGGCCGGAACTTCGACGAGATCCTGCGCGTGATCGACTCGCTCCAGCTCACCGACGCGCACCGGGTCGCGACGCCCGTCAACTGGAAGCATGGCGAGGACGTCATCATCGTCCCGGCCGTGAGCGACGCTGAAGCCCGCGCGAAGTTCCCGAAGGGCTGGCGCGCGCTCAAGCCGTACCTCCGCCTGACGCCTCAGCCCGACCACTAGCTCGTCGAGGGGGCCTCCGCGGGCCCCGTCCTCGGGGTGGGCCGGTCCTGGGGTACACTTGGCGAGACTCGTGCGGAGGGGTCGGCAATGAGCGACGAGTTTCGCCACGTCTATCGGACCGAGCTCACTCCGGTGAGCTTTCTCGCGCGGAGCGCGTACGTCTTCCCACAGAAGACGGCCGTCGTCCACGGCGCCCGGCGATACACGTACGCGCAGCTCGCGGAGCGGGTCAATCGCCTCGCCTCGGCGCTGCGGGCAGCGGGGATGAAGAAGCACGACCGGGTCGCGTTCCTCTGCCCGAACATCCCGGCGACGCTCGAGGCGCACTTCGGCGTGCCGGCCGCCGGCGGGATCCTCGTCGCCATCAACACGCGGCTCGCCTCCGACGAGATCGCGTACATCCTCAAGCACTCGGGGTCGCGGTTCCTCTTCGTCGACGCGGAGCTCGAAGGCCTCGTGAAGCCGATCGACCTGACGGGCGTGACGGTGGTCCGCGTGGACGACACGGGCACGCCGGGCGATCCCTACGAGGACTTCCTCGCGGCGGGCGCGCCGGATCCTCTCGAGAGTTGGCTCCGCGACGAGGACGAGACGCTCGCCATCAATTACACCTCGGGCACGACGGGGCGGCCGAAGGGTGTCATGTACTCGCACCGCGGCGCGTGGATCAACGCGGTCGGTGAGGTGCTCGAGGCCCACATGAGCTTCGACACGAAGTACCTCTGGACGCTGCCGATGTTCCACTGCAACGGCTGGTGCTTCACCTGGGGCGTCACGGCCGTCGCCGGCACCCACGTCTGCCTGCGCCGTGTCGAGGCCGCCCGGATCTGGGAGCTGATCGACACGGAGGGCGTCACCCACTACAACGGCGCGCCGACCGTCCACGTCGGCGTCGTCAATGACCCGAAGGCCCACCGGCTCAGGCGCCCGGTCACCGTGTGCGTCGCGGGCGCCCCGCCCTCGCCGACGCTCCTCGGCAAGCTCAAGGAGCTCGGCTTCCGGCCCGTGCACGTCTACGGCCTCACCGAGACGTACGGCCCGCACACCGTGTGCGCGTGGCACGCCGAGTGGGACGCGCTGCCGCCCGAGGAGCAGGCGCGCCTCGCCGCGCGCCAGGGGCAGGGCTACGCGCTCTTCGACCTGGTGCGCGTCGTGGACACGAACATGCACGACGTGCCGCGAGACGGCGAGACGCTCGGCGAGGTCATCATGCGCGGCAACAATGCGATGAAGGGCTACTTCGAGCAGCGCGACGCGACCGCCGAGGCCTTCCGCGACGGCTGGTTCCACTCTGGCGATCTTGCCGTGTGGCACCCGGACGGGTACGTCGAGCTGCGCGATCGGAAGAAGGACATCATCATCTCGGGCGGCGAGAACATCTCGACGATCGAGGTCGAACAGACCATCGTCAGGCACCCCGCCGTGCTCGAGTGCGCGGTGGTCGCGGTCCCCGACGCGAAGTGGGGCGAGCGGCCCAAGGCGTTCGTCACGCTCAAGCCCGGCAAGAGCGCGACCGAGCGGGACATCATCGAGTTTTGCCGCCAGCACATCGCGCACTTCAAGTGTCCCGCCGCCGTCGAGTTCGGCGACCTGCCGAAGACCTCCACGGGGAAGGTTCAGAAGTTCGTCCTGCGCGAGAAGGAGTGGCGAGGCCAGGCGAAGCGGATCAACTAGATGCCGCTCCTCTCGATCCTCCGCGTGCTCGCGGTCGTCGGGGTCGGCGCGTCGGCCCTCCCCGTCACCGCCCGGGCCCAGCCGAGCGCCGCGGTCCGGGCGCCCCAGTTCCGCGTGGACCCGGCATGGCCCAAGCCCCTGCCGAACCGATGGCTCATGGGCCAGGCTGCGGGCGTGGCGGTGGACGCGCAGGACCACGTCTGGGTGATCCAGCGCCCACGCTCGCTCGTGCCGGCGCCGCCCGTCCTCGAGTTCGACCCCGCCGGCAATCTCCTCCGGGCCTGGGGAGGCCCGGGGCGGGGCTACGACTGGCCCGCGGCGGAGCACGGCATCTTCGTGGACGCTCAGGGTCACGTCTGGATCGGCGGCAATGGCGAGCGGGATCATCAGGTCCTGAAATTCACGCCGGACGGGAAGCTCTTGCTCCAGATCGGCCAGGCGGGTGTGACGGGCGGTGACAGCGACACCGCGCATCTCGGGCGCCCCGCCAGCGTGTCGGTGGATCCCGCGACGGGCGAGCTCTTCGTCGCGGACGGGTACAAGAACCACCGCGTCATCGTCTTCGACGCCCAGACGGGCGCCTACAAGCGCCACTGGGGCGCCAACGGCCGCCCGCCCGGCGACGCGAGCGTGAAGTCCTTCGGCAATCCGGTCCACTGTGTCCGCCTCGCCCGGGACGGGTTGCTGTACGTTTGCGACCGGAGCAACAACCGCATCCAGGTCTTCCGGCGGGACGGGACCTTCCTCAAGGAGTTCGGGGTCGCGCCCGCGACGCGCGGCAGCGGCTCGGTGTGGGACGTGGACGTCTCGCACGACGCGCCCCAGGCCTGGCTCTACAACGCCGACGGCGAGAACAACCACGTCTGGACGCTCCTGCGCGAGAGCGGCCGGGTCCTCACGAAGTTCGGGCGCGACGGGCGCCAGGCGGGGCAGTTCCACCGGGTGCACAACCTCGCCGTGGACTCCCGGGGGAACATCTACACGACCGAAGTGGACACCGGCAAGCGCGTCCAGAAGTTCGTCTTCGAGGGCACGTCTCCCGTGGCGGAGTGACCACGCCCACCTGACCCTCGCGACCCCCCTTGTCAGTGGGCGGCGACGGTGCGACACTCCCGCCACCGCCTCGAGGGAGGGGCTGCCATGATCGGACGACGCACGCTCGCCGTCGCGCTCTTCGCGCTGGTCCTCGCCGTCGTCGTCCTCGCCGAGGCGGCCGACAAGAAGGTCATCCGGCTCTGGCAGACCGAGACCGAGCCGCAGACCCTCGCGGTCCTGAACCAGATCGCTGCCGAGTATGAGAAGACGCACCCGGACGTCTCGGTCAAGATCGAGGGGCTCGCCTGGGGCGACCTGGAAAAGAAGCTCACCGCCGCGCTCGCGGCCGGCGCGCCGCCGGACGCGGCGCACGGCCAGCCGATCACGTGTGTCTCGTTCGCGGCGAAGGGGCTCCTCCGACCGGTGGACGACCTCGCCGACTCGATCCCCAAGGACAACCTCGTCGATGCGTTCCGCAACCTCTGCCAGTGGGACGGCAAGACCTACGGCGTCGGCCACTCCCCCGCGTCGTCGGTCTTCGTTTACCGGAAGGACCTGCTCGCCCAGAAGAGCCTCAAGGTGCCGCGCACGTGGGACGAGCTCGTCCAGGTGGCCGAGACGCTGAAGGAGGTCAGGGACGGCCAGGTCGTGCGCTGGGGGCTGACGATGACGGGGCAGCCGCTCTTCGTCAACATCGCGGTCGGCGAGCTCCTGAAGACGAACGGCGGCCGGCTGTTCGACGCCGAGGGGCGCCCGACGCTCACCGAGAAGCCGGTGCTGGAGCTGCTCGATTTCTACAAGAAGCTCGGCCGTGTCCTGCCGCCCGGCTGGACGGGTCACAGCTACCTCGACACCTTCGCGAACCTCGCCAACGACAAGGCGGCGATGCTCTACCAGGCCTACGGCCGGGGCGTCGGCTACATCGAGAAGTACGCGGCCAAGGACATCGCGGATCCGGACCACTTCGCGGTCGCGGACAAGGTGGTCGGCCCGTCGGGCCGGACGCCGGCGGCGCAGCTCGACTGCGAGCCGTGGATGGTCTTCAAGGACGCCAGGGGCGGCCCCGAGGCGGTGGACTTCCTCAAGTTCTTCTTCCGGGACGAGCACTACGTCCCGTACCTCCACTCGGTACCGATCCACCTCCTGTCGATCAAGAAGTCCACCTCCCGAAACCCGAGATACGCGGACAACGCGATGATCCGGAAGTGGCGGCCCTGGGTGGACATGCAGGAGAAGTATTTCCGCAACGACTGGATCAAGCCGGTCCTGGTCACGGACTGGGAGGACATGAAGAAGCCCTACCTGCTCGAGGTGATGGGGTCGGGCATCCTCGTGGACATGGTGCTCGACGCCGTGAAGGGCGTCCCGTCCGCCGAGGCGGCCGCCCGGGCGCAGAAGCGCGTCGAGGAGCTGCTCGCGAGCTCTGGCTATCTGAAGAAGTAGCGTTGCGTCGCCGCCTCCCCGAGGCGGTCCTGGGCGTGCTCTGGATCCTCCCGGCGCTCGTCCTGATCGCCGGCCTCATCCTCTACCCGGTCGCCTACGCGATCTGGCTCTCGCTCTTCGACAAGCACTCCTTCTTCCCAGCCGAGCGCTGGGTCGGTCTCGGCAACTACGCGCGGATCGCGGGCGACGCTGAGTTCTGGGACAGCCTGTGGAAGGGGGTCGTCTATGCGGGGGCGTCGACCGTCCTCCAGCTCGTCCTCGGCCTGGCCGCGGCGCTCGTGCTCCACCAGGCCTTCCGCGGGCGGACCGCGATCCGCGCGCTCGTCCTGTTCCCGTACATGATTCCGACGATCGTGGCCGTCATCGTGTGGCGCTGGCTCCTCAACGAGACCTACGGTGTGGTGGACGACGTGCTCGTGCGCCTCCGGCTCGTCCGCGAGCCGGTCGTCTGGCTCGGCGTGGACCACATGATGACCTCGCTCATCGCGGTGAGCGTCTGGCAGTTCACGCCGTTCGTCGTCGTCAGTGTGCTCGCGCGCCTGCAGACGATCCCGCTCGAGCTCGGCGAGGCGGCGCGCGTGGACGGCGCGTCCGCGTGGGCGCGGTTCCGCCACATCACCCTGCCCCAGCTCCGGGGGGTGCTCTTCGTCGTGGTTCTCCTCCGCTCGATCTGGATGTTCACGAAGTTCGATACCGTATGGCTCTGGGGCGAGGGCGCCGGGGCGGGACGCGAGATCCGGACGCTGCCGATCTACGCGTACATGCGGACCTTCACCTATTACCAGGCGGGCTTCGGCGCCGCGCTCGCGGTGATCATGTTTCTCATGCTCATGGCCGCGACGCTCGTCTACTTCCGGCTCTTCTGGGGCGAGGAGGACGCGGCGTGAGGGGGCTCGCGTGGCGGGCGTTCGTCTACGCGGCCGCGTTCGGGCTCGCGGCCCAGGCGGTCCTGCCGCTCCTGTGGATGCTCTCCACGTCGCTCAAGCCGCCGCGCGAGGTCTTCGCCACGCCGCCGACGTTCGTGCCCGCCGCGCCGACCCTCGAGAACTTCGCCCGCCTCGTGACGGACACCGCGTTCCTCACCTACTTCCGCAACAGCGTGGTCGTCGCGGGGCTGACGGTCGTCCTGACCATGGCGGTCGGCGCCCTCGGCGCCTATAGCCTGACGCGCTTCGCCTTCCCCGGGCGCGAAGCGGTCGCGCGGCTAGTCCTCTGCACCTACATGTTCGCGCCGATCATGATCGTGATCCCGATCTACATCCTGGCCCGCCGCCTGTCCCTCGTGAACACCCACACGGCGCTCGTGCTCTCGTACTCGTCGTTCTGCCTGCCGTTCGCGCTGTGGCTCCTGCGCGCCTTCTTCGGCTCGATCCCCGTCTCGCTCGAGGAGGCGGCCCACGTGGACGGCGCGGGGCGCGGTCGTGCGGTGCTCCACATCGTGTTGCCCCTCGCGCTGCCGGGCCTGATCGCGACGTCCATCTTCACGTTCACGCTGGCGTGGAACGACTACATCTTCACCCGCATCCTGATCGCCTCCGACGACCTCAAGACACTCCCCGTCGGCGTCCAGGACCTCTTCGCCGCCGCCGTCGTGGACTGGGGGCTCGTCATGGCGGCGGGCATGCTGATCACGATCCCCGCGCTCGCCTTCTTCATGGCGGTCCAGCGCCATCTCGTGGCGGGCTGGGGCACGGGAGGGCTCAAGGGATGACGACTCGCTTCGGGTTTTCGCTCCAGGGGCGCGGCGCGCTCGCCGACCGCGACGCGATCACGACGCTCGCCCTGCGCGCCGAGAGGCTCGGCTTCGACTCAGTCTTCGTCACCGACCGACTGCTGATCCCGGTGCAGAGCGCGTCGCGGTACCCGTACTCGGCGACCGGGGCCTTCCCGCTCGGCCCGGACGAGCCCTGGCTCGAGCCCCTGACCGCCGTCACGTATCTCGCGACGGTGACGGCGCGCATCAGCGTCGGCACGAGCGTCCTCGTGATCCCGTATCGGAACCCGGTCGTCACCGCCAAGGCGCTCGCCACGGCGGACTACCTCTCCGGCGGCCGGGTGATCCTCGGTGCCGGCATTGGCTGGTGGCGCGAGGAGTTCGAGGGGCTCGGCGTGCCGTTCGCGGACCGCGCCGCCCGGACGGTCGAGTATCTCAGGCTCATGCGGGAGATCTGGACGAAGCCGCGCGTCGTGTTCGAGGGACGGTTCGCGCGCATTTCCGAGGCGGGCGGCGTCCGTCCGCACCCCGTGCAGCGGCCACATATCCCGATCTGGATCGGCGGTCACAGCGAAGCCGCGCTCCATCGCGTCGTGGAGATCGCCGACGGGTGGCACCCGCTCGGGCTCCGTCCGCCCGTCACCCTCTACCCGGCGGAGATGGCGGCGGCGGTGCGGCGACTCCGGGACATGGCGGCGGCCGCGGGCCGCGACCCCAAGACGATCACGATCACCTTCAAGGGCCCCCTGAAGTTCGCCGCCGGCGCCGGTGCGGACCGCCCGCCGCTCACGGGGTCGGCGGCGCAGATCGCCGAGGATCTCTCTGCGTACGTCGCGGCGGGGGTCGAGCACTTCGTCCTGGATTTCTCGGTTCCGACCGTCCCCGAGATGTTGGATGTCCTGGCGCGGGTCGCCGCGGATGTCCGCCCGCGAGTTGGCGTATGATGACCCCGCTCTCGCGCCGGCAGCGTGTTTGGGTATGATGGCACGGGATGAACCGCGGGCTCCGCCACCTCGCGCTCCGGACCCGGGACCTCGGGCGCACCGAGCGCTTCTACCTCGACGTCCTCGGGCTCAAGACCGCATTCCTGCACGAGGGGATGGTCTTCCTCGAGACCCCGGGGGGCCACGACCTCCTGAACTTCGTCGAGAGCCGCCGGACCTTCGACGCCACCGCCGGCGGCCTCGACCACTTCGGCGTCCGCTTTCCGCGCGCCGAGTGGAGGAGGGTCCGCGAGCGAGTGAAGCGCGCCGGCGTCAAGATCCGCGGCCGTCGTGGGGACACGGCCATCTATATCGAAGACCCGAACGGCTACACGGTCGAGCTCTACTGCGACTGATCCCCCGCGCACGTGGGCCCGCGCCTCGAGGGGGAGGACACCGTCATGACCAAGCTCGGCTTCCAGGTCCTGAACGCGGGACCGCTCGCGACCCGTGAGCACGTCGTCGAGCCCGCACCTCGGGCGCGTTGACCCGGCCGGCGAACCGCTGCGCCATCAGCCGCGCACGTCAGCAGTTCATGTACTTCGGCGTGACGAGCGGCTTCTCCGTCCCGTCGGCGGCCCAGGTCTTGCGCTTCAACCCCGCGAGGTCCTTCCCGTAGACGTGGATCTCGACGGTGTCGCGCTCGGTCGGGTTCTGCATCGCGTGCACTTCATCCCCGGGGACGAGGCACGAGACGGCGCCCGGCGCGTGGCGCATGACCGTCTTCACCTCGAGCTTCGCCCGGCCGCCCCCGACGCCTTCTTCGACGCGGTAGCGCGTTTCCTCGATCTCGTTGTCGATGACGCCGATCACGCCCCACGTCTCGTGGTTGTGCGCCGCGGCGGCCTCCCCGGGGCCCCAGACGACCGACGTCACGTTGAAACGGGGCGCGCGGTGGAGCATGTAACGGCCGCGCTTCTGGCCCGGCGGACGCCGGCGGAATTCGACCGGCACGACGTGGGGGTCCTTGACGAGCTTCGCCAGGAGCGGCGCGACGCGCGCGGTGATGACGAGCGGGGAGGTCTCGTCCCGCGTGAGGCGGTCGAGGTCGGAGACGAAGTTCTCCAGTGTGTAAGCCGCCGTCGCCATGGATCCTCCTATCGCTCCACCGGAGTGTCGGGGCGCCTACCCCATTCTGTCCACGATCCGTCGTAGACCGCAACCCGCTCCCGCCCGAGGAGATAGAGCCCGAAGGCCAGCACTGAGGCGGTGATGCCCGAGCCGCACGTCGTGACCACGGGACGGTCGAGGTCGACGCCCGCGGTCTCGAAGGCGCGCCGCAGCGCGTCGAGTCCGAGGAGCGTGCCGTCCTTCGCGTGGAGGAGCTCGTACGGCAGGTTGAGGCTGCCCGGAATGTGGCCGGGGCGGAGCCCCGGGCGCGGCTCGGGCTCGGTGCCGACGAAACGCCCGTGCGAGCGCGCGTCGAGCACCTGCTCGCGGCGGTGCGTGAGGTTCGCGCGCATCTGCTCCAAATCGCGTACGAGGCGCCGCTGGAGGCGGCCCGTGTAGCGTCGCGGCCGGGGCGCGGGCAGGCCTGACTCGACGGGCCGCCCCTCGGCGCGCCACTTCGGGAAGCCTCCGTCGAGAACGGCGACCCGCGCGTGGCCGAACGCGCGGAACGTCCACCACACGCGCGCCGCGCTGACGACCCCGCGCGTGTCGTAGACGACGACCCAGTCGGCGTTCGCGATCCCCAGCCGGCCGACGCGCTCCGCGAAAATCCAGGCGCTCGGCAGCATGTGCGGCAGGGGCGTGCTCGGGTCGGCGATCTCGTCGATGTCGAAGAACGCGGCGCCGGGGACGTGCACCTCGACGAACTCCTCGAAAGCCTCCCGCTTGAGCTCGGGCATGTGCCACGAGCCGTCCAGCACGCGTAGACCGCGGCGGCCGACGTTCGCGGCGAGCCACTCGGTCGTGACGAGGGCCGGGAGCTTCACAGGAGCCGGCTCCGGCTGTGTCCCGCGGCGTCGAGCTCCGCTTCCCAGCTGAGGTAGCGCTCCATCGCGGCGCGTCCGCGCTCGTAGGGCTTGAGCACCACGTCGTCGGGCTCGTCGCCGAGCCGCGTCGGGCCGCTCTCGACGGCGCCCGCCGCCTCGACCCACGCGCGCGTGCCCCCTTCGAGGACGCTCACGGCGGTATAGCCCAGGCGCCCGAGCGTCGCAGCGGCGAGGGTCGAGGCAAAGCCGTCGGCGCAGGTGACGATGATCGGCGCCTGCCGGTCCGGCGCGACCGTGCCGATCGTCCACTCGAGCCGACTGCGACAGAGCCACCAGGCGCCCGGCATGTGGCCACGCGCGTACGCGTCGCTCTGGTCCACGCTCACGATCAGGGCCGGGCCGAGGTCGCCGGGGCTGACGCGCGCGACGCGCGCGCGGGCGGTCTCCCAGCCAACGGGCACGGCGAGGGGGAGTCCCGTCTCGACGGCGCCGCCGTCGGCGGTCCATGCGGGCAGGCCCCCGGCCAGCACGGCGACGTCCGGGAGCCCCATGCGGCGGAGCCACGAGGCCGTCATCACGGAGCGCGCGAAGCCGTCGCAGACGAGGACAATGGACGCGGCGCGGACCGCGACGTACTCGTCGGTCGCCTGCACCGCCTGGCCCCCGGGCGCCCAGACGGCGCCGGCGACGTGGCCCGCGGCGTACTCGTCGGCCGTCCGGACGTCGAGGACGTAGAGGTTCTGGTCCTCGCGCCTGGCGAGACGCGCGGCGAGCGCGCGGGGCGAGACGAAGGGGATCCCGTCCTCGGCCGCGACGCGCTTCGCCGCCAGGGCCGCGACGGCGCGGCTCCGCGCCGAGGGCGCGGGCGCCCAGCGCGCCGCGCCGCGCTCGAGCGTGAGTCCCGCGAGCTCCCAGCCCATCGTGCCGTTCTCGAGCACGACGACGGGGTTGGCGAGCTGCATGCGCCGCAGCGACTCGGCTCCGATATAGGAGCGCGTCCGACCGCCGCAGTGGACGACGATCGTCGTCTCGGGGTGTCTGACCAGCTCCGCGATGCGGACGACCAGCTCGCCGCCCGGGACGCTCCAGGCCCCGGGGAGAGAGCCTCGCGCGTACTCCTCGGGTGTCCGCGCGTCGACGATCACCAGGTCGTCGCCGCGCTCGATCCGCTCCCAGAGCTCGAGGGGCGTGAGCTGCGGCGTCTTGTGCTCGTGCAGGACGCGCTCGCCGAAGACCTTGCTCGGCACGTTGATGCCCTCGACGAGCGGACGCCCTTCGCTCCGCCAGCCGGCGAGACCGCCGGCGAGAAGCCGCACGTCGGTGTAACCGATTTCGCCGAGCGTCGGCAGCGTCAACGCGGCGAGCCGCCCGTCCTCGTCCGAGACGACCAGGGGCGTCGCGCGTGCGGGGACGAGCGCGGGGAGCCGGAACTCCACGAGGCGCCGCGGGAGGGACGTGGCACGATAGATGTGACCCCGCTCGTAGGCCGCCTTCTCGCGCACGTCGAGCAGGGCGTGGGGCGTCGAGGATTGCATCAGCCGGGCGAGGTCGCCAGACGCGATCATGCTGGGCGCCCATCTTGCCTTCGCGGCCGGAACCGCGCAAGCTGGAAACACGCGATGCCCTTTCCCCAGGCGCTGCGCGCGCTCAACCACCGTGATTTCCGTTTCTTCTGGGGCGGTCAGCTCGTCTCGCTGATCGGCACGTGGATGCAATCCGTGGCCCAGTCGTGGCTCGTGCTGCAGCTGACCGGCTCGCCGCTCAAGCTCGGGCTCATCGGCACGTTCCAGTTCGCCCCGGTCCTCCTGTTCTCGGTCGTCGCGGGCGCGATCGCCGACCGCCTGCCCAAGCGCCGGCTGATCCTCGCCACCCAGGCGGTCCTCGCCCTCCAGGCGTTCAGCATCACGGTGCTCGTCTGGAGCGGACAGGTCCAGTACTGGCACGTCGCCGTCCTGGCGCTGCTCCTGGGCTGCGCGAACGTGATCGACATGCCGACGCGCCAGGCTTTCGTCGTCGAGATGGTCGGCAGGGACGACCTGGTGAACGCGGTCGCCCTCAACTCCGCCGCCTTCAACGGCGCGCGCATCGTGGGCCCAGCGGTGGCCGGCCTCCTGATCGGGCGCTTCGGCTTGGTCCCCGCGTTCGTGCTCAACGGCCTCTCCTTCCTCGTGGTGATCGGCGCGCTGCGCCTCGTCCACGCGGAGGGCGCGCCGCGGCCGCGCACGGCGGCGACGGTGAGCCAGGAGGTTCGGGAGGGGCTCCGCTACGCGCTCGGCACGTCGCGGATCGCGCTGGTCCTCGGCCTCGTGTTGGTTGTGAGCCTCTGCGTCTTCAACTTCACGATCTTCGTCCCTCTCGTCGCGCGGAACGTCCTCGGGCTGGGCGCCGAGGGGTTCGGCTTCCTCATGGCGGCGCTCGGGGTCGGTGCCGTGGCGGGGGCGCTGTCGCTGGCGACCCTCGGCGGCCGCCAGACCCCGCTCCGGACGATCCTTGTCGCGGGCGTCCTCTCCTGCCTCGCGCTCGTGGCGCTCGCCACCACCGCCGAGTTCCACGCGGCCGTGGTCCTTCTCTTTCAAATCGGCTTCTTCTCGATCGTCTTCATGGCGAGCTGCAACACGACGCTACAGCTCGGGGCACCCGACGCCCTCCGCGGTCGCGTGATGAGCTTCTACGCGCTGGCCTTCGGCGGCGCCTTTCCGCTCGGCGCGTTCATGATCGGCGCGATGGCCGAGGCGTTCGGAGTGCCGACGGCGCTTGTCGTGGCCGGGAGCGCCGGCCTCGTCGGCATGGCGGCGGTCCTTCTCTGGTGGCGCGCGCGGCGGCTCAGCAGCTCTTGACGGTTAGGTCGTCGCCGACCCTCACGACGAGCTTGCCGAAGTTCCTGCCGCGCAGGAGGCCGAGGAACGCCTCCGGGGCGTTCTCCAGACCGACGACGATGTCCTCCCGGTACCGGAGCCTGCCCTCGCGGAGCCATTGGGTCGCGTCGCGGTGGAAGTCGGCGAAGCGGTCGGCGTGGTCGGAGACGATGAAGCCCCGGATGAGCGCCCGGTTGACGAGGAGCGGGAAGGGGTTCGGGCCGGGCGGGAGCTCCGTGACGTTGTACTGCGAGATCAGGCCGCAGAGCGGAATGCGCGCGAACGGGTTGATGAGTCGCAAGACGGCGGCGAGGACGTCGCCGCCGACGTTGTCGAAGTAGACGTCGATCCCCGTCGGGCACGCTTTCTGGAGCGCGGGCACGAGGGGCTCGGCCCGGTAGTTCACGCAGGCGTCGAAGCCGAGCTCTTTCACGACGAACTCGCACTTCGCCGGCGCGCCTGCCACCCCGACTGCGCGGCACCCACGGATCTTCGCGAGCTGCCCGACCACCGAGCCGACGGCGCCGGCCGCGGCGGAGACGACGACCGTTTCGCCCGGCTTGGGCTGGCCGATGTCGAGGAGGCCGACGTATGCCGTCATCCCGGGCATGCCGAGGACGCCGAGCGCCGTGGAAAGCGGCGCCGCCTTCGGATCGAGCTTGCGCATGCCGGCCCCGCGGGAGAGGGCGTACGCCTGCCAGCCGGTCGGACCGACGACGAAGCTCCCCGTCGGGAACGCGGGGTGGCTCGAGGCGATGACTTCACTGACGGCCCCGCCGACCATGGGCTTGCCGAGCTCGGCGGGCTGGGCGTACGACTTCACGTCGTTCATCCGCCCGCGCATGTAGGGGTCGAGCGAGAGGTAAATCGTCCGGCACAGAAACTCGCCCTCCCCGGGGGAGGGCGCGGGCGACTCGACGAGCTCGAAGTCGGAGATCCTGGGCTCGCCCTTGGGGCGGCTCCGGAGCAGCACCTGGCGGTTCAATAAGTTTTGCATGGGGCTGAGGGTACACTAGAGTAGAGGGAGATGGCGATGCGTAGCCTCGCCAGAGACCGGTGACGGAGTTCATTCCGGACACCCCGTCCGTCGCCCGCGCGTACTGTCCAGGCTGTGAACCCGACGCTGATCCAAGCCTGGAGATCCTCGACGTGCGCTGGTGCGAGTCCCATGCACCGCCGCGCGACGGCGCTGACGACGAGGTGGTGACCGCGGCGGCCTATCTCTCCGGTAGCGCCGAGGCCGGCGGCGACGACAACCGCCGCTGGTGCGAAGTCCTCCACGGGCGGCGCCGCCGCCGCTAGTTCATCGAAGGGGCCGGCTCGACCGGTCGCTCAGTCCAAGGCTCCGACCAGCTCGCGCAGCGAACGGACGATCCGGTGGGGGCGGACGCCGCTGTCTGCCGGGAGGCCGTGGCCGTCCCGATCGATCCACACGCCGTGCAGCCCGAGCCGCTGGGGAGCGTCCACGTCGAACTCGAGGTGATCGCCCGCCATCCACGCCTCCGCGGGCGGCGCGCCGAGCGCCCCGAGCACGTGATGGTAGACGATCGCCTCGGGTTTGCCGACGCCGAACTCGCCCTCGATCAGGATGACGTCGAAGAAGCGTGCGAGCCCGTGGCGCTCGATCTTGTCACGCTGCTGCGAGGCGTCGCCGTTGGTCACGAGCGCGAGGGGGACGCCCCGGCGCCGGAGGCGCTCGAGGCTCTCGACGGTGTCGGGAAAGAGGCGCATCGCGTCGCGCCGGCGCGCGGCGAAGTCGTGGGCCATCGCCCTCGCCAACCCGTCCGCCTCGACGCCCGCGCGCTCGAGGGCGAACTCCACGATGTGCCGCCAGGCAGCAAGCATGTTCACGCGCTCGCGGCGGTGGCGTTCCGGGTCGTCCCAGAACCAGCGTCGAGTCTCGGCGAGGGCGGTCAGGAACCTCGTGCGATCGAGGCTCGGCGGCGCGCAGGCGGCCACCGCCGCCTCCCAGTGGGCGTCCACGCCGCCCGAGTAGTCGAGGAGCGTGTCGTCGAGATCGAGCAGGAGCGCCCTCACAGCGTCAGGCCGCGCTGCTCGCGACGACGCCGAGCGCCAGCTCGACGGCGCGCAGCATGAGCGGGAAGTCCATGCTCGGCTGCTCGAGCCCGGTCGCCGCGACCATCGCCGGGAGGAGCGGCACGTGGATCAGACCCACCGTCGGCGGGTCGGGCCGCTGCCGCACGGCGTGGAGGGTCGTGTAGAGGGTCTGGTTGCAGAGGTAGGTGCCCGCCGTGTTCGAGACGTACGCGGGGATCCCCTCGGCGGTGAGCGCGTGGAGGATCGCGGCGAGCGGGAGCGTCGCGAAATACGCCACGGGTCCGTCCGGCGCGATCGGCCCGCCCGAGGCCTGGAAGCCCGCGCGGTCGGGCTCGTCGTAGTCCATCACGTTGACGGCGACACGCTCGAGCGCCACCCGGGCGCGGCCGGCCGCGAGTCCCAGATGGACGACGGCGCTCGGACCGGTCTCGGCCAGGAGCGCCTCGAGCTGGCGCGCGGCGTCGGCGTGATGCACCGGCAGGACCGCGCCGCGCGCCGCGCAGGCGCCGAAGCGACGTCCGTCCACCGCCTTCGCGAGCCCCTCCGACGGGTTGACGGAGTACGCGCCGAACGGCTCGAAGCCGGTGACGAGGATCGTACGGTCGCGCATCGCCGCCACGGGAAGCTCACGCCGGCCGCAGGAGCGTCTCGGCCGCCTCCATGAGGGTCTCCGACAGCGTCGGGTGGGCGTGGATCGTCACGGCGAGGTCCTCGACGGTCAGCGCCGTCTCGACCGCAACGGCGCCCTCCGCGATCAGCTCTCCTGCGCCGGGGCCGACGATCCCGACGCCGAGCACGCGTCCGGTGTCGGGATCCACGATGAGCTTCGTCAGGCCGTCACTGCGGCCGAGCGTGGCGGCGCGCCCCGAGGCCGCCCACGGGAACTTCGCGAGCCGCACCGGACGTCCCGCGCGGGTGGCCTCGGACTCGGTGAGGCCGCACCACGCGACCTCGGGGTCGGTGAAGACGACCGCTGGCACGGCGACGTTGTCGAACGCCGCGGGCCGACCCGCGATCGCCTCGGCGGCGACCTTGCCCTGGCGCATCGCGCGGTGGGCGAGCATCGGCTCGCCCGTGACGTCGCCGACGGCCCAGATGCGCGGGTCCGCCGTGCGACACCGCTCGTCCACGGCGATGACGCCGCGCGCGTCGGGCCGGACGCGCGTCGTTTCGAGGCCGAGGTCGGCGCTCACAGCGCGCCGCCCGACGGCGACGAGAACGCGGTCGAACGCGACGGTGTCGCCACCGAAGCGCGCCTCGATCCCGGACCCCGTCTCGCGCAGCGACGTCACCGTCGTGTCGAGGCGGATCTTCACGAAGAGCTTCTCGCACTGCCGCGCGAGCGGCTGGACGAGGTCGCGGTCGACCCCGGGCAGGAGGCCGTCGGTCATCTCGACGAGCATCACCTTGCTGCCGAGCGCGGCGTAGACCTGGCCGAGCTCGAGGCCGATGTAGCCGCCGCCGACGACGAGGAGGCGCTCGGGCACGTCGGGGAGCTCGAGCGCCGCCGTCGAGTCCATCACGCGGTCCGGCGCGAGGCCGAGGCCGGGCAGTGGGCTCGGCGCCGAGCCCGTCGCGACGACGGCGGACGTGAAGCGGAGCTTCTGGGGCTCGTCGCCCTCGACGCGGAGCGTGCGGGAGTCCTCGAAGACGCCGCGGCCGCCGATGACCTCCACGCCTTTCGACTTCGCGACGGCGGCGAGCCCGCGCGCGAGCCTGCCGACGACGCGCTCGGCCTTCCACTTGCGGAGGGTGTCGAGCGCGATCCGCGGCTCGCCGAAGTCCACGCCGAACTCCTTCGCACGCTCGGCCTCGCCGAGCACCGCCCCGACGTGGAGGAGTGCCTTGGACGGGATGCAGCCTTCCCACAGGCAAGCGCCGCCGAGCCGCCGGCCCGCGTCCACGACGGCCGTCTCGAGGCCGAGTTCGGCGCAGCGGAACGCCGCCGAGTAGCCGCCCGGGCCGCCACCCACGATGGCCACGTCCACCTCGCGCACGAGGTCGCCCATCACCATTCGAGGAGGATCTGCTCGGGGCGCTCGAGCCGTCGGACGATGGCGGCGGCGAAGCGGGCACCGTCGGCGCCGTCGGCGACGCGGTGATCGAACGTGAGCGAGAGCGGCAGCAGCACCCGGGGGACGATGCGGCCCTCCAGCACGACCGGCTCCTCCCGCGCGCGCGCGACGCCGAGTATCGCGACCTCGGGGTAATTGATGATCGGGACCGCGCCCGTCCCGCCGAGCGCCCCGATGTTGGTGAGCGTGAAGGTCCCGCCGCGCAGGTCCTCGAGCGTGGCCTTGCCCTCACGCACGCGCTGGGCCAGGGCGGCGAGCTCACGCTGGAGCTCGGGCAAGGGCTTCCGGTCCACGTCGCGAATCACCGGAACGATCAGCCCACGATCCGTCGCCACCGCGACGCCGAGGTGGTAGTAGCGCTTGAGGACCAGCTCCCCGGCCGCCGGGTCGAGGCTCGCGTTGAACTGCGGGTGCTCGAGGAGCGCCTGGGCCGCGGCCTTCAGGAGGAAGCTCGTCAGCGTGAGCGTGAGGCCGCGCTGCCGCGCAGGCTCGACGTTGCGGCGGATGATCGCGTCGAGCTCGGTGATGTCGGCTCGGTCGAAGTGCGTCACGTGGGGGACGAGCGTTGCCGAGAGCGTCATGCGCTCGGCGATCGTGCGCCGCAGGTGCGAGAGCGGCTGGCGCTCGACCGGGCCCCACTGCTCGAACCTGGGCAGCGCGGGTGGCTCGACGCCGACGGGCGCGAGGGGCTTCGCGACGGCCGATGGCGCGGAGGCGGGGCGCTCGGCGGCGGTGCGGGGGACCGCGGGCTGTCGGCCGCCCGCGGAGGCCGCCCGCACGTCGTCGTCGGTCACGCGCCCGCCGGGTCCCGTGCCGCGCACGGTGCGGAGGTCGACGCCGAGCTCGCGCGCGAGCCGTCGCGTCGCCGGCGTCGCCGCCGGGGCGCGCTGTGTGGCGCCGACGGCTGGGGCGGCAGGGGGCAGGTCCCGGGCGAGTGTCGTTTCGAGCGAAGGGACCTGCCCCCTGCCGCCCTGCTCTTCGAACGTCACCAGAACCGCGCCGACTTTGACGGTCTGCCCCGGCTGCACGTGGATCTTGGTGACGCGCCCCGCGACCGGCGACGGGATCTCGACCGTGGCCTTGTCCGTCTCCACCTCGAGGAGGGGTGCGTCCTCCCGGACGAGGTCGCCCTCCTGGACGAGCACCTTGACAATCTCGGCCTCGGTCAACCCCTCGCCCAGGTCGGGCAGGACGAACGCGCGGGCCATCGGCTAGAAGGCGAGGGTCTCGCGGGCGGCGGCGGCGACACGCGCGACGTCGGGGACGTGCGCCTTCTCGCGCGCGAAGCCGACGAACGATACGTCGTTCGCGGTGACGCGGCGCACGGGCGCCTCGAGGTGGAGGAACGCGCCCTCCATGATGGACGCGGCGACCTCGGCGCCGGGGCCGAAGCTCCGCGGCGCCTCGTGGACGACGACGGCGCGGCCGGTCTTGGCGACCGAGGTGACGATCGTCTCGCGGTCGAGCGGGGCGATCGTGAGCAGGTCGACGACCTCGGTCTCGACCCGGTCCTCGGCCTGGAGCACGTCGGCCGCCTCGCGGGCGACGCGGAGCATGGCGCCGTACGCGATGAGCGTGAGATCGCGTCCCTCACGCACGACCTGCGCGCGGCCGATCGGGAGGGCCTCGGGATCCGCGGGGACCTCCTCCTTCGCGGCGTGGTAGAGCGCCTTGGACTCGAAGAAGACCACCGGGTCGGGGTCACGGATCGCGCTGGTGAGGAGCGCACGCGCCGTCCGCGGGCCCGACGGGATCACCATCTTGAGGCCGGGCACGTGTGCGTAGAACTGCTCCTCGGACTCCGTGTGGTGCTCGAGCGCGCGGACGCCGCCGCCATAGGGCATGCGGATGACCATCTGGCAGTGAAAGCGTCCCTGGGAGCGCAGCCGGTAGCGCGCCGCGTGGTTCTCGATCTGGTGGAAGCACTGGAAGGCGAACCCGGAGAACTGGATCTCGCAGACGGGCTTGAGGCCGTAGAGCGCCATGCCGACGGCGGTGCCGATGATGGCGGCCTCCGCGAGCGGGCTGTCGATCACGCGCTGCGAGCCGAACTTGCGCTGGAGGTCATCGGTGACGCGGAAAACGCCACCGTCCACGCCGACGTCCTCGCCGAGGATCAGCACGGCGGGGTCGCGCTCCATCTCCTGCAAGAGCGCGAGGTTGAGCGCCTTCACCATGTTGAGCTTGGTGACGCTCATTTATCGACGGGTCAAGCGCTGGCCGCGCATCGGCGTCGCGCCCAGCGGAGCCGCGGGCGGTTCGGGCGCGGGGGCGCCGCCCTCGCGAAGCCAGCGGGCGAGCTCGTCGCGCTGCGCGCGGAGGTGGGGCGGCATCTCGGCGTAGACGTGGTCGAAGACCGTGAGCGGGTCGGGCGGCGCCGTCGCCTCGAAGCGGCGCACCGCCTCCGCGATCTCGTCGTCCACCCGTCGCTCGAGCCCGTCCTCCAGGAGGTCCTTTTTCTCGAGGTAGGCGCGGAAGCGCGTGAGCGGGTCCTTCTGCTCCCACGCCGTCACCTCCTCCTGGGTCCGGTACTTGGTGGGATCGTCGGCGGTCGTGTGGACGCCGAGGCGGTACGTCACAGACTCGATCAACGTCGGCCCCTCGCCTGCGCGCGCGCGCTCGACCGCCTCGCGGGCGGCCGCGTAGACCGCGAGCACGTCGTTGCCGTCTACCTGGATCCCGGGCAGACCGTAGGCGAGCGCCTTCTGGGCGATCGTCTTCGAGTGGGTCTGCTTCTTGAGCGGCACGGAGATCGCCCACTGGTTGTTCTGGCAGACGAACACGACCGGCACGTGCCAGACCCCCGCGAAGTTCAGCGCCTCGTGGAAGTCGCCCTCGCTGGTCGCGCCGTCGCCGAAGTACACCATGACGACCGCATCGTCGCCCTTGTACTGGGCGGCGTAGGCCAGGCCGACCGCGTGGGGGAGCTGTGTCCCCACCGGGATCGTGATGGGAAGGTCGTGCTGGTCGGGCGCGGGCTGGCCGCCCTCGACGTACCCCGCGAAGAACAGGAGGATCTTCTCGAGCGGCCAGCCGCGCCAGATCATCGCGGCGGTCTCGCGGAACGACGGGACCATCCAGTCGGTCGCCCGCAGCGTGAAGACGCTCCCGAGCTGCGAGGCCTCCTGGCCCTTGATCGGAGCGAACGTCCCGATCCGGCCCTGGCGCTGCAGGCGCACCATGCGCTCGTCGAAGCGGCGGCCGAGGAGCATCGCGCGATAGAGGGATTTGAGCTCAGCCGGGGAGAGCCTCGGCTCGAGCGCGGCGTCGAGGTTCCCGTCGCTGTCGAGAATCGACAGGTACTCGACGTGGGACCGCGGCTCGAGGATGGTCCTGGGCATCGCCGCTCCGGCGCCCTCATTTTACCTCTGGTGGATAATCAACGGGTGATGCGAAGATTCGGCTCTACGGGAGGAGAGCGATGAAAGCGATCCGCGTCCACAAGTTCGGCGGCCCCGAGGTGCTCCAGCTCGACGACGTGCCCGACCCGAAGCCGGGGCCGGGGCAGGTGGTGGTGCGCATCCGCGCCGCGGGCGTGAACCCGGTGGACACCTACATCCGCTCGGGAAACTACGCGATGCTGCCGACGCCGCCCTACGTGCCCGGGAACGACTGCGCCGGCGTGATCGAGGCGGTGGGGGAGGGGGTCACCCGGTTCAAGCGGGGCGATCGCGTCTACGTCGTGCGCACCACGATGCCGCTCAGCGGCGCCTACGCCGAGCTCGCGGCCTGCGACGCGTCCATGGTCCATCCCCTCCCCGCGAACGTCTCGTTCTCCCAGGGCGCCGGAGTGAGCGTGCCGTACGGCACCGCGTACCGCGGGCTCCATCACAAGGCCCACGCTCGAGCCGGCGAAACCCTCCTCGTCCACGGCGCCTCGGGCGGTGTCGGCATCGCGGCGGTGCAGCTCGGCGTGGCCCACGGCATGACCGTCGTCGGCACCGCCGGGACCGACCGGGGGCGCAAGCTCGTCCAGGAGCACGGCGCCCAGCACGTCCTGGACCACAGCGCCCCCGACTATCTCAAGAAGCTCATGGAGGTCACGGGCAACCGCGGCGCGGACGTGATCCTCGAAATGCTCGCGAACGTCAATCTCCAGAAGGACATCGATGTGGTGGCGCGCTTCGGCCGCATCGTCATCATCGGCAACCGCGGGGCCATCGAGATCAATCCGCGCGGAACGATGGGAAAGGACGCGGCGATCTTCGGGCTGGCGCTCTGGAACGCGGCGCCGGAGGAGATGGCGTCCATCCACGCGGGCCTCGGCGCCGGCCTGGCGAACGGCACGCTCCGGCCCGTCGTCGGTCAGGAGCTGCCGCTCAAGGAGGCGGCGCGCGCCCACGAGGCGGTGTTGAAGTCGGGAGCCTACGGGAAGATCGTCCTGATCCCCTGACGGGAGGGGCTACTTCTTGCCGGCCTGGGCCTTCTTCGCGGGCACGGGCTCGGCGCGCTTGGCCTTCGCGAGCGGCTTCTTCTCCGCCGCCGCTGCGGGAGCCACGGACGGCAGCGCCGGCGGGGCGGCCGCGCGCTTGGCGAGACTCTGCTTGAGGGCCTCCATGAGGTCGATGACCTGGGCCCGCTGCACCTGGGGTCCGGCGGCGGTGACCTCCTTGCCCTCGACCTTCTGGTTCACGAGCTCGAGCACGCGCTCGCGGTACTCGTCACGGTACTTTTCGGGGTTGAAGGCGTCCGACGAGAGGCCGTCAATCAGCTGGAGCGCCAGCGCGAGCTCCCCCTCCTTGATCTTCGCCGATTCGCCTTTCTCGATCTCGCCGAAGCTCCGCACCTCGTCGGCAAAGTACATCGTGTGCAGCATCAGCCCGCCCTGCGCCGGCCGGATGAGCACGAGGCTCTCCTTGCCGCGCATGACGAACTTCGCGAGCGCGACGCGCCCGTGCGCGCCCATGGCGTCGGCGAGGAGCCGGTACGCCTTTTCGCCGCCCTTGTCGGGGCCGAGGTAGTACGTCTTCTCGAAGTAGATCGGGTCCACCGACGTGAGCGGCACGAACTCCGCGATGTCGATGACCTTCGACGCCTCGCCCTCGAGCCCCTTGAGCTCCTCGTCGCCGACGCGTACGTACTGGTCCTTCGCGAACTCGTACCCGCGGACGAGCGCCGCGCGATCCACGACCTCGTTGCAGACCGGGCAGAAGTTCTGCAGCTTGATGCGGGAGCCGCACTTGGCGTGGAGCAGATTGAAGGAGACGCTCTGCGACGCGGCGGCCGTGTAGAGCTTGACCGGAATCGAGACCAGCCCGAAGGAGATCGTCCCGGACCCGGTGGCGTGTGCCGGCATCGTTTGCACGATAGCACGATGCTCCCTATGATGCGCGAAGGCTTGAGACCTCCCATGGATAGCGTGCCTGCGCCGGTCGAGAGACGACATCTCGGGGGCCTCACGTCCCTCTCGGCGCTCGTCCTCCTCGCCTTCGTGGCGCTGGTGACGTGGCTCCACGCCACGGGCTCGCCCGTCACGGACGTGGTGGAGCCCGAGCGTGCCCTCGCCATCGTCGTCGGCCACACGTTCGACCTCGACGATGGGATCGACGGCGCGCCCGCGTGGGAGCGGCGCCTGTACGGCTGGCTGCTCGGCAGCCGCGCCGACGACGTCGCCGACGCGCTCCGCTGGTACGACGAGCTCGAGGCCGAATCGCTCGAGCCGACCGTCGACCTCCACCTGGCGATCCTCGAGGGCGAGGCGGGCCACGACGCACGGCTCCGCCGCCGGCTCGACGAGTGGACGCGCCGCGGCGAGCCCTTCGGGACCTTCCGGCGCCTCGTCGGACCCGCGTACCTCGCGGTGGAATCCGGAGGGGCCGACGCGACCGGCCTCGTCGCGCAGATCGACGCGCAGCTCGAGCCCGGCTGGTTCCACGACCGGCTCGTCGTGCGCCTCACGCGAGCGGAGGCACCCAACCCCCGCGCAGGCCCGCTCCTGGTCCGGCTTCGCGTGCTGATCCTGCTGGAGGTCGCCGTTCTGGGATTGGCGCTCGTGGCGCTCGCGTGGTGGGTCCGGCACCCGGGCGAGCGCTCCTGGCCGGCGGCGGCGCCGCTCCCGCCGCCCTGGCCGGGGCGCGCCGGCTTCGACGTGCTCGTCCGGGGCGGCGCGCTCGGTGCGCTCTTGCTCGCCGCGCTCCACGTGGGTGCGGCGTTTCTGACGAGCGAATCCTCGCGCCCGTACGCGAGGGTGGTCGTGGGCACGGCGACGAACCTCGCCTTTCTCCCGGTCATCCTCCTGGCCTGGCGGCGGCTCTTGCGGCCGTCGGGGCTCGGCCTCGCCGGCGGGTTTGGCCTGATCCTCACGCGCGCGGACGTGCGACGGGTGCTGCGCGTCGCGCTCGTGCTCGTGGCGGCCGGGCAGGCGGGTGACTGGGGGCTCGGCGCCGCCGGACGTGTACTCGAGATCTCCTCGCACTGGACCGAGTGGTTCGACCGCGATCTGGTCTGGGGCGCCTGGCCCGTCGTGCTCGCTACGCTCGTCGACACGGTCGTGCTCACGCCGGTCTTCGAGGAGGTGGTCTTCCGCGGGCTTCTCTTCGGCGCGCTCAGGCGGCGGCTCGGACCGGCCGGGGCGGCGCTGGTGAGCGCGGCAGTCTTCGCCCTGGCCCATGGCTACGGCGTGCTCGGGTTCGCCGCGGTCTTCTGGAGCGGCCTCCTCTGGGCGTGGGCGTACGAGCAGACGGGGAGCCTCGCGCCTTCGATCACCGCGCACGCGGTCGATAATCTGTCCGCGTCGCTGGCGGTGATCCTGGTGCTGCGTGCCTAGCCGCGGCCTCGACGAGTACCGGGACAAGCGCGACCCCGCGCGCACGCCCGAGCCGTTCGGCGACCGCCGGCCGGCCGACGGCCACCTGTTCGTCGTCCACAAGCACTCGGCGCGGCGGCTCCACTACGACCTGCGGCTCGAGATCGACGGCGTGCTCGCGAGCTGGGCGGTGCCCAAGGGCCCCTCGGTCCGCCACGGCGAGCGCCGCCTGGCCGTCCACGTCGAGGACCACCCAGTCGAGTATGCCGACTTCGAGGGCGTGATCCCCGAGGGCAGCTACGGCGCGGGGCCGTCCATCGTCTGGGACCGCGGCTGGTTCCGCACGCTCGGCGACCGGCCGGCGAGCGAGCAGGTCGCGCGGGGCAAGCTCGAGTTCGAGCTCTTTGGATTCAAGCTCCGCGGGCGATGGGTGCTCGCGCGCATGAGCGGCAAGGAGCGGGAGTGGCTCCTCTTGAAGAAGGCCGACGCCTTCGCGGACGGCGACGAGCCGGTCGAGACGCTCCCCGAGTCGGTCCTCTCGGGGCTCACCGTCGAGGAGCTTCGCGACGGCCCGCGCAAGCTTGACACCCTGCGCTCGCGGCTCGCGGCCTCCCAGGCGCCACAGGGCGACGTGGCGCCGCGCCCCGGACTCTTCATGCTCGCCACGCTCGCGGATCAGCCGTTCTCCGATCCCGCGTGGCTCTTCGAGATCAAGTACGACGGCGTGCGGGTCCTGGCCTCCCGCGCGGGCGAGCGCGTCGAGCTCCGGGGACGGAGCGGAATGGTCGTCACGGCGCGCTACCCGGAGGTGGTCCGCGCGCTCCGCGCGCTGCCCCTCGACCGGTTCCTCCTCGACGGCGAGGTCGTGGCGCTCGACGACCGCGGGCGCTCGAGCTTCCAGCGCCTCCAGGCGCGGATGAACCTCACGCGTCCGGGCGACGTCGAGCGCGCGTCCCTCGAGGTCCCCGTCAGCGCGGTGTTCTTCGACGCGCTCGCGCTCGACGGACGTGACCTGCGCCGGCTGCCGCTGGAGGAGCGCAAGGCGTGTCTCCAGCTCCTCCTGCCAGCGCGCGGTGTCGTCCACTTCGGCGATCACGTGCTCGCCGAGGGCCGGGAGTTCTTCGACGCGGCGTGCGCGGCCCGCCTCGAGGGCGTCGTGGCGAAGAAGCGGGACAGCCCCTACGTCGGCAAGCGTTCCCGGGACTGGCTCAAAATCAAGTGCCAGCTCCGCCAGGAGTTCGTCATCGGAGGCTACACATCGCCCCAGGGCTCGCGCGCACACTTCGGCGCGCTCCACCTCGGGCTCTACGCGGACGGCCGCCTCGTCTACGTCTCGAAGGTCGGCACGGGGTTCGACGAGCCGACGCTCGCGCTCGTCGCCAAGAGGCTCGCGCCGCTCGCGCGCGCGACCTCCCCGTTCGACACCGGCACGCCCGCGGGCCGCGGCCACCACTGGGTCGAGCCGAAGCTCGTCTGCGAGGTCCGATTCACCGAGTGGACCGAGGACGGCGGGATCCGCCACCCGACCTTTCTGGGATTGCGCGACGACAAACGCCCCGAGGACTGCGTGCGCGAGGTCTCGGCCGACCTCGAGGGCCGGGGGGCTCGCCGCGCCGGGCACCCTTCCTCGACCACGCTACCCACCGGCCCGCGGCGACCGCCTTCCGAACGGAGCGCCGGAGCAGCGCCCAGAAGCTACGGGTCTCGGAAGGGTACCCGGTCCGGCGAGCCTCCCGCCCCCTCGCGCCCGGAGGACGCTCCGGACGTCACGATCACGAATCCGAAGAAGATCTTCTGGCCGGACGACGGCTACACGAAGGCCGGCCTGGTGGAGTATTACGACCGGATCGCACCCTTCCTGCTCCCATACCTCAAGGACCGGCCGCTCGTGCTCACCCGCTACCCGGACGGGATCGCCGGGAAATCGTTCTTCCAGAAGGACGCCCCCGAGTGGATCCCGGCGTGGATCCGGACCGAGCGCATCCACTCGACGGCCGCCGGGCGCGACATCGATTACTTCGTTGTCAACGACCGCGCGAGCCTCCGGTACGTCATCAACCTCGGGACGATCCCGCTCCACATGTGGAGCTCGCACTTGGGCTCGCTCGAGCGCCCCGACTGGCTCGTGCTCGATCTCGACCCCAAGGCCGCGCCCTTCACCGACGTCGTCCGCGTGGCGCGCGCGCTCCATCGCATCCTGGACACGCTCGAGCTACCGAGCTACGTGAAGACCTCCGGCAAGACGGGCCTCCACGTGCTGCTCCCGCTCGGCGCCCGGTACGACGACGAGACCACGCGGACGTTCGCGCGGCTGCTCGCCGTGCTGGGCGTCGAGGCGGAGCCGACCATCGCCACGGTCGTCCGGCCGCTCCGGAGCCGCGGCGGGAAGGTCTACATCGACTGGGGTCAGAACGGGCACGGACAGACGATCGTCGCGCCGTTCTCGGTACGCCCGCTGCCGGGCGCCCCCGTGTCGTGCCCGCTCCGCTGGGAGGAGGTCACCGCGCGGCTCGAGCCCGCGCGCTTCACGATCGCGACGACGCCGCCACGCGTGGAGAAGCTCGGCGACCCGATGGCGCCGGTGCTGCGCGAGCGCATCGACCTCGCCGCGGCGCTCAAGCGCATAGAGCAGACGTTCGGGAAGAAGGCATGAGAGCCCGACTCGCCACGCCGGCCGACGCCGCCGAGATCTCGCGGATCTACAACCAGGGCATCGAGGACCGGATCGCCACGTTCGAGACACGTCGGCGCTCCGCCGAGGACGTCCGGTGCTGGTTCGACGGCGTGCATCCGGCCGTCGTGGTCGAGGACGCGGGACGGATCGTCGGGTTCGCCTCGACCTCGCCTTACCGGCCGCGCGAGTGCTACGCGCGCGTGGCCGAGTTCTCGATGTACGTCGCGCGGGATGCGCGGGGCCGCGGCGTCGGGCGCCTCGCCCTCGGCGAGCTCTGCCTGGCGGCCGAGCGCGCCGGCCTCGCGAAGCTCGTGTCGCGCATCTTCCCGGAGAACCACGCGAGCCGGGCCGTGTGTCGGGCGCTCGGGTTCCGGGAGGTCGGGGTGTACGCCAAGCACGGCCAGCTCGACGGCGACTGGAAGGACTGCGTTATCGTCGAGCGGCTCCTGGGGGGGAGCTCCTCCGATACTTCCCCAAACCTGCGCCGGCCAAGCCGGCGCTCGAAACGACGCTAGTGCCGTGTCCCAAAAGTTCGACCCCAGGGTCGCTGCAATTTCCGCTGCTATGAAAACTAATGTTGCCGTCTAAGCGACCTTGGGCCCAAGGGTCACCTCGTAACCGAGCCGCTGGAGACGCCGGACAAGATGCTGCGTGGTGCGGCGCTTCTCGAGCCCGTCCAGGTAGGTGGCGCCGAGGTCTTTGTACGGGGCACGCGTGGCCAGCATCTGGTACGCGGCGATGAGGATCTTGTGGCCGATGGCCATCGCGGCCCGCTTGGTCCCCCGGCGCGCCCGGAGGCGGTAGAACTTGTCCCGGAGATAACTGCCCTTGGTGTGCGAGGCCGCCACCGCGGCCTCCACGAGCGCCGTGCGCAGATGGACGTTGCCCTTCCGGACGCCGGCCTGCCGGCGTTTGCCAGCGCTCTCGTTGTTGCCAGGACAGACCCCCGCCCAGGCCGCTGCGTGCTGGGCACTGCGGAAGACGGTCATGTCCGTCCCCAACTCGGCGATGATTACGGCACTGACCACCCGGCTCACTCCAGGGATCTGCTGCAGCGCCTGGCATTGTTCCTGGTAGGGCGCCAAGGCCTCGTCGATATGCTTGTCCAGCGTGGCCAGATCAGTGTCCGCCTGGTCCAGCCGCCGTAACTGCAGCTGCAGCAAGAACCGATGATGGTCGTCGAGACGGCCGTCCAAGGCCTGTGCCAGATCGACGACCTTCTTTCGCAGACGGCCCTTCGCCAAGGCCGCCACGGTCATCGGCGTGCTGATCCCCTCGATGAGGGCGTGCAGCATCAGGCGGCCCGAGACGCCGAACACGTCGGTCATTACGCTCGCCAGCTTGATGTTCGCCGTCTCCAGCAGCTTGAGCAGCCGGTTGCGTTCGGCGGTTCGGCTCTCCATCAGCTTGCGTCGGTAGCGCAGCAGCTCCCGGAGCCGCCGCAGCGGCTTCGGCGGCACGAAGCTCTTGGCGCTGAGCCCATGCCGGGCCAGTTCAGCCAACCACTCGCTGTCCTTGACGTCCGTCTTTCGGCCCGGAACGTTCTGGATGTGATGGGCGTTGCCGAGGATCATCTCGAAGGCGTCTTCCAGCAGTTCCTACACTGGCCGCCAGTAGATGCCCGTGCCCTCCAGGGCGACATGCGTCACCTCCTTGGCCACGAGCCACTCACGCAGCTCGAGTAGCTCCCGCGTGACGGTCCGGAAGGTGCGCGTCTCCTTCTTCGCGCGCTCGTGCGCTCCGCCCACGAGCACGGTGGCCACCACCGTCGCCTGGCCCACATCCACCCCGCCCACCCGCTCCACGATCGCGTCCATCGTCGCCTCCCGGTGAGGGGACCGCGGCGCCGACGCGAACGGCAAGACCCTGCTATGCGTCCTTCCCCAAGGCGTGGGGTGCGACACTCGGCGGTTCCTGAGTCAGCGCGGGTCGGTCTTGACAACGGGGTTGTCAGCCACCACTCGAAAATTTCGACCTCAACGCGGTCGCCTCGACGCCAACCCTACCCGAGCTCGTGCTGTTCCCTGACCACTGTTTTCATATCCGGCAGTGCTCCGCAGGAGCTTACGGTCTTGACAGCTTTCTGCGTGGGCAGTCGCCGCGTGGCGGCAGCCTCTGATAAATCCCGCCCCAGCGGTCCATAGACGCCCGGAGAAGCCAGGGCCTCACGGGCCGCGGCGTTCACGAGGAGGGCTACCAGCTCGATCGACAGCCTGATGGCGAGCTTCGATTCCGCCGTCCGGACGGGCGGCCTCTGCCCGAGGTGCCGCCTCCGCTGGAGGTGCTCGGCGATCCCGTCAAGATCCTGCACACACAGCACGATGCCGAGGGGACTGTCCTGAACGCGCGGACCACCACTCCGGGGTGGCTGGGGGAGCGCCTGGACGTGGGCTGGGCGATCGACGTCTTGCACCCCTTGGCGCGCTAGAGGTCACCGCTCGATTCGAGAGCGCTCCCACTCTCGGCGTGTGCGATCTTCACGATCGTCCAGGCCGTGAGATTCTCCTCTAGGTCGAGATCTGCCTGATTTCTTGATCGTCCCGCGCGGCCCTCACGTCTCAGCGATCACGGCAAGCGGAGGTCGAGTCTTCGCCGGCGGGCGGAGCAATTTCCGCGTTCGAGCTTACAACGCCGAAACCGGTAAACGCGTCTGGCGGGAGCTGCATGATCGTCACATCGAGCCAGTGGTCGTGCTTGCAGGCGACCTGGGACTCGACGCCGACGATCACGAAGCCGTGGCGCGCGTGGAGGCGGAGCGACGCCGAGTTCGCGGAGGTGATGCGGGCGAGCATCGAGTGGTGGCCGTGGGCGCGGGCGCGCCGGATGAGGTCCGCGAGGATCACGTCGCCGAGCCCGGCCCCGCGGTGGCCGCGCTTGACGTAGACGGAGTCCTCGACGGTCCGCGCGAACGCGGGCTTGGGCCGGTAGGGCGAGAGCGCGCCGAAGGCCAGCACCTCGGGGCCCGTGGCGGCCACGACGATCGGATAGCCGCCGGGGTGACGCGCGAACCACTCGCGCTGCGCGCCGGGATCGCGCGGCTCGGTGTCGGTGGTGGCGTCGGTCCAGAGGACCTCGTGGTTCCAGATCGCGGTGATCTGGGGAAGGTCCGCCTCCACGGCGTCGCGGACGGTGACGGCGCGCCCGACGAGCGTGTCACGAGGCACGCGTCAGCGCTCCACGCGCTCCGGGGTCCGCCCCGCGAACCCACCTCCCGAGGCGCATCAGCGCAAGGCCGACCCGCGCACGCAGGCGCAGCCGCCGGGTCGGCGACTCGTGTCGGGTGGCGAGCGCGTGGCGCGCGGCCTCTGCCCGAAGTCTCGCGAGCTTGTCCTGGACGATCAGCTCGAGCGCGTAGGGATTCAGATCCATGGCCCATGGTCGCGCCGGGAGATCCATCAGGAAAATCAATTGTCATTATGATTTTCATCAGCTATTTTTTGAGATCCCATGGATCTCCAGCTCGCCCGGCTCGAGACGCTCGCCGCGGTCGCGCGCCACGGCTCCTTCTCGCACGCCGCCCGCGAGCTCCACCTGAGCCAGCCCGCGGTGAGCATGCAGGTGCGCCAGCTCGAGCAGGCGCTCGGCGTGCCACTCCTCGAGCGTGTCGGCAAGCGCGCCTTCCCGACGAAGGCCGGCGAGCTGCTGCTCGCCCACGCGGGCCGCGCGTTGCGGGAGCTCGAGACCGGCGTCGAGGTCGTGCAGCAGCTCCGCGGAATCGTGGCCGGGCGCATCCGGCTCGGGACGAGCGCGTCGTTCTCGATCTACCTCTTGCCGCCGGCGCTCCGGAGGTTCCGGTCGCGCTACCCGAAGGCGGAGCTGACCGTCGTCACCGGGAACGCGCCCGAGATCGCGCGCGCGGTCGTCGGGCGCCTGCTCGACGTCGGCATCGTGAGCCTGCCGGTGCGCGAGCGCGAGCTCGCGGTGACGCCGTTCTACCGGGACGAGGTCGTCGCGATCGCGCCGCCGGACCGGCGCTGGCGGCGCGGGCAACGGGCGGCCGCGCGGGATCTGGTGAGCGCGCCGCTGATCCTCTTCGAGCGGGGGGCGACCCTCCGCCGCGTGATCGACGACTGGTTTCGCCGCGCCGGCGAGGTCCCCGTCTCGGCGATGGAGCTCGGCAACACGGAGGCGATCAAGAAGCTCGTCGAGGCGGGACTCGGGCTCTCGGTCACGTCGTGGTTCTCGGTCGCGGCGGAGGTACGGCGGCGGAAGCTCGCGGCGGCGCGGCTCGACCCGCCGCTCTACCGGGAGATCGGCGTCATCCTCCGGCGCGACAAGCCGCGGACGCCCGTGCTCGAGGCGTTCCTGGCGACGCTAGCGGGCCTCCGCCGGTCGCTCGAGTAGGTCGACGAGCCGGCGGGCCAGGGCGGGGCCCGACCCCGACTGCTCGTGCTTGAAGAAGACGAACGCCTCGCGCCAGCCGCCGCCGACCCGGCGGAGCGTCGCGATCCAGGCGTTCAGAGCGTCGTCTCCGTACTCGACCGCGCGCAGCCGCACGTAGCCCCAGTCCGCCGTCGCGACGGTGGGCGTCGTGCCGTCCTCGGTATCGGCGACGCAGAGGGCGGCGTTTCGCGCGCGGAGCAGGGCGTAGGTCTCGTCGTCGAACCAGCTCGCGTGACGGAACTCGAGGGCCGCCCGGAGCCCCGGCGGGAGCTGCGCGAGGAGGTCGCCGAGCCGGTCGGTCGCCTTTTTGAAGTTGGGCGGGAGCTGGAAGAGGAGGGGGCCGAGCTTGTCGCCGAGCGTCCGGGCGGTGTCGCAGAAGTACCGGAGCGGCTCGTCCACGTCGCGGAGGCGGGCCACGTGCGTGATTCGCTGCGGCGCCTTCAGGACGAAGGTGAAGCCGGCGGGCGCCGTGTCGCGCCACGCGGCGAGGGTCCGCGCGTTGGGCATCCGGTAGAACGTCGCGTTGATCTCCACCGTCCGGAAGCGCTCGACGTACCAGGCGAGCATCTTCGACGCCGGCAGGTCGGAGGGATAGAACGTGCCCTTCCACTCGGCGTAGTTGTACCCGGAGGTCCCGACGCGGAACGTCAGCGAAGGCACGCGTCGAGCGGCGTGGCCGGGGTACCGACCGCCTCCGCGACCGCCGGGTGCACGACCTGCCCGCGCCAGACGTTGATGCCCTTCGCGAGGGCGGGATTCGCCCGCGCGGCCGCGACAACGCCGCGGGTCGCGAGCTCGAGCGCGTACGGGAGCGTGGCGTTCGTGAGCGCGAACGTCGAGGTGCGCGGCACGAGGGCGGGCATGTTGGCGACACCGTAGTGGACGACGCCCGACACGAGGTAGACGGGATCGAGGAGCGTCGTCGGATGGATCGTCTCGACGCAGCCGCCCTGGTCCACCGAGACGTCCACGATGACGCTCCCCTCCTTCATGGTTGCGACCATGTCCTTGGTGACGAGCCGCGGGGCGCGCGCCCCGGCGACGAGCACGGCGCCGATGAGCAGGTCGGCGCGGCGGAGCACCTGCTCGACGTTGAAGCTGTTGGACATGAGCGTCACGACCTGGCCGCGAAAGATGTCGTCCACGTGGCGCAGGCGGTCGGGGTTCACGTCGAGGGTCGACACGTCGGCGCCGAGACCGACCGCCGTGCGCGCCGCGTTGAGCCCCGCCGTGCCCGCGCCGAGAATAACGACGTTGCCGGGCGGGACGCCGGGCACGCCGGACAACAGTATTCCGCGCCCGCCGTGGGCGCGACCGAGGTAGAACGCGCCCTCCTGCACCGAGAGCCGTCCCGCCACCTCGCTCATCGGGGTGAGGAGCGGCAGGCTCCCGTCGGCGCGCTGGACCGTCTCGTAGGCGATCGCGATCGCCCCCGAGTCGCGGAGCGCCCGCGCCAGCTCGGGCGCCGGCGCGAGGTGAAGGTAGGTGAGGAGGATCTGGCCCGGGCGGAGCCGCGCGGACTCCGCCGGGAGCGGCTCCTTGACCTTCAGGACGAGCTCGGCGCGCTGCCAGACCTCGTCGGCCGTCACGAGCGCAGCCCCGACGGTGGCGTACTCGTCGTCGCGGATCCCGCTGCCGCCGCCGGCGCCGTGCTCGACCTCGACGCGGTGGCCGGCCTCGGCGAGGGCGCGAGCGCCGGCGGGCGTCAGCGCGACGCGCTGCTCGCCCGGCTTGATCTCGCGCGGAACGCCGACGATCATCGCGCGGGCTGGCCGGCCAGGAACTGGCGGATCAGGCGGTTGACGAGTGCGGGCTGCTCGTGGATGACCCAGTGCGACCCGTCGGGCACGCGCTCGATCGTGAGGTCGTCGACGAACCGCTCCAGCCCGTCGAGGTTCCCGGGGAGGAGCGCCCGGTCGCGCTCGCCCCAGATCACGAGTGTCGGGACGGTCACGGCGAGTCGCGAGGGCTCGGCGCCGAAGCTCCGCGCGGGTCCACCATCGGCTGCGGGCGGGCCGACGCCAGCCGCGCGGTAATAGTTGAGCCCGCCCGTGAGCGCGCCGGGCTGTGACCATGCGACCAGGTACTCGGCGCGGTCCGCGTCCGTGAACCACGCGCCGTCCTGCGTGAACATCGCGACCATCCGGGCGTAGTCGTTCGCCGCGAGCAGCGACTCGGCCTCGGCGCTCCGGAACGTCAGCATGTAGCGGCTCGCCTTCTGCTGGGCGGGGTTCTCGACGAGCTCGCGCTCGAAGATCGCGGGGTGCGGTGCGTTCACGACGACGAGCTGCTCGAGACGGTCGGGATGCGCGAGCGCGAACGCCCAGGCGACGACACCGCCCCAGTCGTGACCGACGAGCGCGAACGTCGTCGCCCCAAGGTGATCCGCGAGCGCCCTCACGTCGGTGACGAGGTGCTTCACCCGGTACGCGGCGAGGTCTGTCGGCTTCGACGAGAGGTTGTAGCCCCGCATGTCGGGCGCGACGGCGCGATGGTCGCGCCCGAACTCGGCGAGCTGCGCGGTCCACGCGTACCAGAACTCGGGGAACCCGTGGAGGAACAGGACGAGGGGGCCGCGGCCCGTGGTCACGTAGTGGAGGCGGACGCCGTTCACGTCCGCGTAGGCGTGGTCCATGTCACCTCACGTATAGCAGGAAAAAGCGCGCGAGGCGCGCCGCGAAATCGGGCGGGAGCTCGCCGTGGCGCCCGCGGGCCAGGAACAGGAACTCCGCGCGCGGGTTCCTCCCGAGCGCCTCGCGCAGGCGCTCGGCGTGGGCGAACGGGATCTGCTCGTCCTCGCGGCTCGCGATCAGGAGCACCGGCACGGCGAGCCCGGCGGCGGCCTCGACGGGGGCGGGCCGCGTGATGTCGTCGCCGACAAACACACGCGACCACACACGCGTCATGCCGACGAGCGGGTACTTCAGGAGCCAGAGCCACGCGTAGAGGTCGTGGCCGAGCAGCCGGAGATCGGCGAACGGCGCGTAGGCGGCGACGGCGCGGATCCGCGGATCTTCGGCCGCGGCGAGGAGCGCGACGGCTCCGCCGAGCGAGAAGCCGAAGACCCCGACCGCGCCGACGCCGCGCGTCGCCAGGAAATCGAGGGCGCGCCGGAGGTCCCGGCGCTCCTTGAAGCCGAGCGTCGTCAGGCGTCCCTCGCTTTCGCCGAAGTAGCGCTGGTCGAGGAGGAGGACGGTGAAGCGGGAGGCCAGCCCGGCCGCGATCGGCAGCATGTCGGCACGGTCGGCGGGATAGCCGTGCAGGAGGACGACGGCCGGCGCGCCCGGGCGCGCGACGAGCCACGCCGCGAGTCGGAGACCGTCGTCGGTCGTGATCGCCACGTCCTCGACCGCGAGGCCGAAGTCCCGGGGCGCCAGCGGCACGGTGAGCCGCGGCGGACGGACGGCGAGCCAGAAGACGAGGAGGCTCACGCCGACGAAGCCCGCGACGAGCACCGCCGCGTAGAGGGCGAGACGCATGTTGGTGAGCCTAGCCCTTGAGGGCGCCGGCCGAGAGGCCGCGGATGAGGTGCCGCTGGAGATAGGTGAAGAGGACGGCGACGGGCACGGTGGAGATCATGACGCCCGCCGAGAGCTGGCCCCACTGGATCTCGTACTGACCGACCATGAACAGGAGACCGGCGGAGAGCGTCCGCATCTCCGTTTGCGTCGTGAACGTGATCGCGAACAAGAGCTCGCTCCAGGACGTCACGAAGGCGAAGATCGCCGTGGCCGCGATGCCGGGCGCCGCCAGCGGCAGCACGATGCGGCACAGCGCGCCGAAGCGGCCGCAGCCGTCGATGAGCGCGCTCTCCTCCAGATCGCGCGGGATCGCGTCGAAGTACCCCACCAGCATCCAGACCGTGAACGGCACCGTGAAGGAGAGGTTCGAGTAGATCAGCGCCTGGTAGGTGTCGATCAGGCCGAGGGCGTACCACTGCGAGAGCAACGGCGCGATGAGGAGCACCGCCGGGAACATCTGCGTCGCGAGGAAGATCAGCAGGAGCGCGTTGCGGCCGGCGAAGCGGAAGCGGGAGAGGGCGTAGCCGGCCAGGATCGAGACCGAGGTCGTGACCACCATCGTCACCGAGGACACCCACAGGCTGTTGGCGAAGAACCGGCTGAAGGGCGTGAGCCTGGACGTCCACGCGTCCACGTAGTTGGCGACGGTGAGCTGGGCGGGCAGGTAACGGAGCGGCGTGGCGTAGAGATCGGCCCGAGTCTTGAGCGAGGCGAGGAACACCCACACGAACGGCCCGAGCGCGAACAACGTTAATAGCGTGAGGCCTGTCCATAACACGGGCCCGCGCAGGACGCGCTCGGGCGCCTCGGCCCGGCCCCGGCTCACGTCACGCTCTCGATTCCGCGCGTGACGCGCAGGTAGAGGACGGTGAAGACCAGCATGACGACGAGCAGCACGACCGAGAGCGTCGCCGCGTAGCCGAAGTCGAGGTTGGCGTACGCCATCAGCAGCGTGTACGTCGAGGTGATCTGGGTCGCGTTGGCGGGCCCGCCGCCGGTCATCACGAAGATGAGATCGGCGTAGTTGAAGGTCCAGATGATGCGGGTCGCGGTGGCGACGATGACGATGGGACGGAGCAGCGGCAGCGTGATGTGCCAGAAGCGCCGGGTGACGGGAGCGCCGTCCACCCGGGCCGCCTCGTAGAGTTCGTCGGGGATCGCCTGCAACCCTGCGAGCAGCATGATGGCGAAGAACGGGACGCCGCGCCAGACGTTCGTCGCGATGACCGCCCCCATCGCGAGGCCGGGATCGCTGAGCCAGGCCACCCGGTCGCGGAGCACGCCGAGACGCAAGAGGACGTCGTTGATGACCCCGTAGTTCGGCTGGTAGAGCCATTCCCAGACGAGCGCCACGACCACGCCCGGCACGATCCACGGCAAGAGCGTCACGGTCCGCACGAAGGCGCGGCCGCGGAAGGACTGGTGGAGCAGGAGCGCGGCGGCGAAGCCGCCGAGGAATTGCAGCGAGACGGACCCGAAGACCCAGACGAACGAGTTCCAGAGCGTGAGCCAGAAGGTCGCGTCACGCAGCAGGGCGCTGTAGTTCCCGAGCCCGATGAAGCCGTACTCCTGGGGCTTGAAGAGGACGTGGTGGTAGAGGCTCATGTGCATGGCCTTGAGGATGGGGAACACGATGGTCCCGCCCAGGCAGACCGCGACCGGGACGAGGTAGAGGTAACCGGTCAGGGCCCGGGCCATCAGGCCATGTTCTTCGCGAGCACCTCGGCGAACTTCTCCAGGAACTCTCGGGCCGTCAGCTTGCCGACCAGCGCCTGCTGGAAGAGCGGCACGCCCTCCGAATCGAGCTTGCCACCCCACCCCGCGTAGGCCAGGTACGGACTCACGATCGAGAAGGGGAAGGACTTGATGAACCCCGCGTAGGCGGGATCCCTGGCGAACTCGGGCCGATCGGCGATCGCCTTGCGCGCGGGCAGGAGGCCGAGGGTCTTGCAGTACATGAAGTTCGGCTCGTCCTCCATGAGCCACGCCATGAAGCGCCACGCCCCGTCGCGGTTCTTTCCGTTCCTGAACGCGGTGAGCGTCTCGGAGAAGTAGAACGACGCGCGCTTCTTCGCCGGGCCGAGCGGCAGCGGCACGGTGGCGAAGTTCTGCGGGCCCACGAAGTCCTTCTGCTCCTCCGACGAGCCGGAATTGTGGATGTACATGTTCGTGATGCCGCGGCCGAACCCCTCGACGATGGATCGCCAGCCGTCGGTGGGCACGCTCGGCGGGCAGACCTTGCCCTTGCGGAAGAGGTCCAGGTACCACTCGAGTCCCTCGGCCGCCTCCTTCGAGTTGATGGCCACCTTGCCGTCCTTCAGGACCTGGGCGCCGTTGGCGTACATGAACTCGGTCGCGTAGAGGACCGCCCACGTTCCCTGCCCGCGCATGCCGAAGCCGTACTGGTTCTTCTCGAGCTTCGTGAACGCCTTGGCGGTGGCCTGAAATTCGTCCCACGTCCAGTCGTCCCTCGGAGGCGTGATGCCGTACTCCCTGGCGCGGTCGGTGCGCCAGTAGACGCTGTCGTTGGTGACGACCCACGGGAACGAGAGGATCTTGCCCCGGAGCGTCACCGTCTGCCAGGCGATCGGCGTGACGTCTTTGTAGTGCTTCCAGTCTCGCACCCGCGGCGTGAGGTCCTCCACGGCGCCCATTCCCTCGAACTCCCCGACCCAGTTGTCCCAGACCTGGCAGCAGTCGGGCGGATTGTTGGCGGCGATGGACGTGATGAGCTTCTGCCGCGCCTGTGCCTGCGGCACGAACTCGACCCGGACCTCGAAGTCCTTCTGCGACTGGTTGAAGCGCTGGGCGAGCGACTCGACGAGCGCCGTGCGCTTGGGCTCGGGGACGCTGAACTGGAACCGCACCGGCTGGGCACCCCACGCCCGGCGGGGGCCGACGAGGGGCTCCTCCCACCACGCGAGGTCGGCGGCCGCGACGACGCCGGATGCGACCAGCGTCTTGAGGAGCTGCCGGCGGGAGAGGACCCAACGGTCGTCCATCGTCTGCCTCCTTTCGAACGGTGGCGTGGCTGTAACATGGTCGCGCGAAGAGTGTCAAGACCGGTGGCTGGCGTACTATCTCCGGGTGATCGCGGAGACGACTCTCGGCGCCCTCGCCGCGCTCGGCTCGGCGCTGACCTGGGCGGTGACGAGCCTCCTCGCGCGCTCGCTTCAGCCCGGGCTCGGCTCGGTGGTGGTCAACGCTGCCCGCTCGACCGTCGGGGGCGCGCTCCTGCTCGGCTGGGTGGCCGCGACCGTGGGCGTGGGCGCGTTCGCCGCGGCGTCCACGAGCGCCCTCGCGCTCCTCGCGCTCTCGATCGTCACGGCGATCGCGATCGGGGACACCGTGTGCTTCGAGAGCATGCACCTGCTCGGTGTCGGTCGCGCCATGACGATCGCGATGACCTATCCCGTGGGCGCCACCGCGCTCGCCGCGGCGTTCCTCGGCGAACCCATCACGCTGCCGATCGTCGCGGGAGCCCTCCTCACCCTGGGCGGCATCGTCCTCATCGTGGCGCCGTGGGCCGAGCGGACACCCGACGAGCGGTTCTGGCTCGGCGTGGGGATGGCGACGCTCGCGTCGCTCGCCTGGGCGGTCTCGGCGGTCCTCCTCAAGCCGCCCCTCCGGGAGATGGACGCGGTCACGACCCAGGCGATCCGGTTGCCGCTGGCGGCGATCGTGCTCTGGGCGACGCCGTGGGCGCGCGTCGGGGCGAGCGGCCTCGGGCGGACCGGCGGCGCGGCCCTTGTCCGGCTGGTCGCGCTGGGGGTCCTGACCGCGCTGAGCTCGGTGATGTTCGTCGCGTCCGTCAAGTACGCCGGTGTGGCGGTCTCGACGGTGCTCTCGTCCACGGCGCCGATGTTCGCGATCCCGCTCGCGCGGGTCTTCTTCGGCGAGCGACTGTCGCGCACCGCGCTGCTCGGCGCATCCGTCACCATCGCCGGGATCGTCGTGTTGCAGCTCTGAGGGCGCCCGATGAACTAGAACCGCCGGCGCCCGCCGAGCGCGCGCTTGCGCAGGCGGAGCGACTTCGGCGTCACCTCGAGGAGCTCGTCCTCGCGGATCCACTCGAGGCACTGCTCGAGGTTCATGAAGCGGGGCGGGGTCAGCTTGGCGGCCTCGTCCGCGGTGGACGCGCGCATGTTGGTGAGCTTCTTCTCCTTGGTGATGTTGACGTCCATGTCGGTGTCGCGCGAGTTCTCGCCGACGATCTGGCTCTCGTACACCTCGAGGCCGGGCCCGACGAACATGGTCCCCCGCGCCTGGAGGTGGTCGATCGCGTACGCGGTCGTCCGTCCGGTGCGGTCGGCGACGAGCGCGCCGTTCTGCCGGTGCGCGATCTCGCCCTGCCAGTCGTCCCACCCGTCGAACAAATGGTTCAGGAGCCCCGTCCCCCGGGTGTCGGTCAGAAACTCGGTTCGATAGCCGATGAGGCCGCGCGCCGGAATGCGGTACTCGAGCCGCACGCGCCCGGTCCCGTGATTGACCATCTTCACCATGACGCCCCGCCGCGGGCCGATCTTCTGGGTGACCGCGCCGATGTGCTCCTCGGGGATGTCGATCACGAGGTGCTCCATCGGCTCGAGCGTCCGGCCCTCCTCCGCGCGCGTGATGATCGTGGGCTTGCCGACCTCGAGCTCGAACCCCTCGCGCCGCATCATCTCGATGAGGATCGCGAGCTGGAGCTCGCCGCGGCCGGAGACGCGAAAGGTGTCGGGCGAGTCGGTCTCCTCGACGCGGATGCCGACGTTGACGCGCTTCTCTTTCATGAGGCGCTCGCGGAGCTGCGGCGAGGTGACGAACCGCCCCTCGCGGCCCGCGAACGGCGAGACGTTGGCCGAGAAGAGCATCGAGACGGTCGGCTCGTCGATCCGGATGAGCGGGAGCGCCTGCGGGCGCTCCGCGTCGGCGACCGTCTCACCGATCTCGATCGTGTCGATCCCCGCAATCGCCACCAGCTCGCCGGCGCTGGCTTCCGCGATCTCGATTCGCTTCAGCCCCTCGTACCCGTAGAGCACCGTGACCTTGGCGAACTCGGTCGCGCCGTCCCTGTGGACGACGGCGACGCGGTCGGCCTGGCGGACGCGTCCGTTGACGATGCGGCCGATGATGAGCCGGCCGACGTAATCGTCCCAGTCGAGCATCGCGACGCGGAACTGGAGGCCCACCGCGGGGTCGAAGCGGAGCGGCGGGACGGTGGCGAGGATCGTCTCGAAGAGCGGCCCGAGAGAGCGGCCGGGCTCCCGGAGGTCGGACGTCGCCGTGCCGGCCCGCGCGTTCGTGTACAGGACGGGGAACTCGAGCTGGTCTTCCGTGGCGTCGAGGTCGATGAAGAGGTCGTACACCTCGTCGAGGACCGCGGCCGGCCGCGCGTCGCCGCGGTCGATCTTGTTGATGACGACGATGGGCGGGAGCCCGGCCTCGAGCGCCTTCCTCAGCACGAACCGGGTCTGCGGGAGGGGCCCCTCGGCGGCGTCCACGAGGAGCAGCACGCCGTCCACGAGGGTGAGCGTCCGCTCGACCTCCGAGCCGAAGTCGGCGTGGCCGGGCGTGTCCACGATGTTGATGCGGACGTCGCGGTATGCGATGGCCGTGTTCTTGGCCATGATCGTGATGCCCTTCTCGCGCTCGAGGTCGATCGAGTCCATGATGCGCTCCGGGACCGACTCGTTCTCGCGGAAGAGGCCCGACTGCCAGAGCATCGCGTCCACGAGGGTGGTCTTGCCGTGGTCGACGTGAGCGATGATCGCGATGGTGCGGATCGAGTCGCGCTGGAGCATCGTCTCATCGTACCACGTCGCATTCCGCGCTCGCCCGTCGCGGGCCATAGTACCCTGAGACCGATGGGCGACCCCCGGTGTCCCCACTGCGGCCGTCGGCGCGCTCGGCGTTGCCACCGCGTCGGCGGCCTCGAGCGGGCGCTGGCGGGCGTGTACGTCTACCCGTTCCGCTGCCAGGTCTGCGGCCGCCGCTTTCGCGCGCTCGCGTGGGGGAAGCGCTACGTCCGGCGGCCGACGGACCACCGCGAGTGGGAGCGCGTCGCCATCCGCGCGCCCGTCGAGCTCCGGTCGAGCCACGTGAGCGCGCCGGGCGAAGTGACGGAGCTGTCGGTCGAGGGGTTCACGGCGAAGACCGCGGCGCGACTCGACGTGGGCGCCACCGTGAGCGTCACGCTCGATCTCGTCACCGGCGAGCCTCCCATCGAGGTCGAGGAGGCCGTCGTCAGGTCGGCGCATGACGACGCGCTCGGCGTCCAGTTCGTGCGGCTCCATCCCGAGGAGCTGCGTCGCCTCCGGCGGGTCGTCGTCGGCCTGTTTCCCAGCGCCCACGACGCCACGGTCCCGACGGCTCCGGCCCTGCCCGATGAGCGGAAGCTGCGGATCCTCTACTCGGTCGACTTCTGGCTCGTCGCGCTCGCCGTCGTTCTCGTGGCGCTGGCCTGGCTCCGGCTCTTCCCCTGGTTCGGGCGGTGCGTGTACGGTATAAATTGCTGATGGCCGCGCCGCTCGCGCCCCGGGGGTTTCCCGTATGACCCATCGCCTCTTCACGCTCGCCGCTGCCGCGATCCTTGCGGGAACGACGCCGGCCCTCGCGCAGGCGCCGGAGGCGGTGGTGACGCTCGAGAACGGTGGCGAGATCCGCATCGAGCTGTTCCCCGCGGACGCGCCCCGACACGTCGACAACTTCGTCAAGCTCGCGCGCCGTGGGTTCTACGACGGCCAACGGTTCCACCGCGTCGTCCCGAACTTCGTCGCCCAGATCGGCGACCCCAAGTCCAGGACGCTCCCGCTCGACGCTCCGGACATGGGCACCGGCGGGCCGGGCTACACGATCGCGGCGGAGTTCAACAAGCGCGAGTTCGTTCGCGGCGTCGTCGGCATGGCGCGCGGCCCGGACCCGAACTCCGGGGGGAGCCAGATCTTCGTGATGCTGGCCGAGGACCGGAGCCTGAACGGTCAGTACACCGCCTTCGGCCGGGTCGTGCGCGGCATGGACGTCGTGGACCGGATCAAGGTCGGCGACCGCGTGAAGTCCGTGCGGATCGTCACCAAGTGAGGGGTGGAGCATGAAGTCGACCGCTGTCATCACCCTCGAGAAGGGCGGCGAGATCCGGATCGAGTTCTTCCCGGAAGACGCGCCGAAGACCGTCGCGAACTTCCTGGCGCTCGCCAAGAAGGGGTTCTACAACGGGCTCACCTTCCACCGCGTCGTCCCGAACTTCGTCGTCCAGGGCGGCTGCCCCAAAGGCGACGGCACCGGCGGTCCCGGGCACACGATCCCCGCCGAGTTCAACGCGCAGAAGCACCTGCGCGGGTCCGTCGCGATGGCGCGAAGCCAGCACCCCGATTCCGCGGGCAGCCAGTTCTACATCTGCTATGGCCCCACGCCCCACCTCGACGGTAACTACACCGTCTTCGGGAAGGTCGTCGCCGGCATGGAGCACGTCGACCGGATCCGACAGGGCGACCGGATGACGTCGGTGGGGATCGTCGAAGCGTAGCGTATGGCGAGCTGGTCGCTGCTCATCCGGAACGGCTCGGTCGTTGACGGGACGGGCGGGCCCGCGCGACGGGTGGACGTCGCCGTGGAGGGTGACCGTGTCGCCGCCGTCGACGCCGGGCTCCGGGGCGACGCGCACCGGGTGATCGACGCCGCGGGCCACGTCGTGGCGCCGGGCTTCATCGACGCGCATTCGCATTCCGATCTCTTCTATTTCGGCTGCCCGTCGTCCGAGTCGAAGATCCGCCAGGGCTGCACGACCGAAGTCGTCGGCATGTGTTCGTTCTCTCAGGCGCCGATCGCACCCGGGAGGGAAGACGCCGTACGCGGCTGGGCGGGAGGGATCGGCGCGAGCCTCGACTTTCGCTGGGAGACCTTTGGCGAGTACCTCGACGCGCTTCGCGCCGTGCGGCCGTCGATCAACGTCGTCCACTTCGTGGGTCACGGCGCGCTGCGGCTCGCGGCGGTCGGCTCGGAGAACCGTGCGCTCTCGACGGACGATCTGAAGGCGATGGAGCGGCGCCTCGACGAGGCGATGGACGCGGGCGCGTACGGCTACTCGACCGGGCTCGTCTATCCGCCGAGCGCCTACGCCACGACCGAGGAGCTGGTCCTCCTGGCGCGCTCGATGGCCCGGCGCGGTGGGCTCTACTTCTCGCACGTCCGCGGCGAGAGCGCGATGGTCGAGGACTCGATCCGCGAGGCCATCCGTATTGGCGAGGAGGCAGGCGTCGGCGTCCAGATCGCCCACGTGAAGGTGGGCGGGCGCGAGAACTGGGGAAAGATGGACGGCGTGCTCCGGCTGATCGACGACGCCCGAGCGCGCGGAGTCGACGTCAGCGGCGACGTCTATCCCTATCACGCCGGCAGTACCAAGATGGACAACCTGCTGCCCGCCTGGGTCCACGACGGCGGGCTTGCCAAGCTGCTCGAGCGGCTCGGCGACCGCACGACGCGGCGGCGCATCGTCGAGGAGTGCCTGGTGGACGGCGAGCGCTGGCTCACCCTGTCCGCGGGCTCCCTCGGCTTCGACGAGATCTGGATCGCGACGTGCCGCCAGCGCGAGCTGGAGGGCCTGACGCTCGCGGCGCTCGCGCGGCAGACGGGCAAGACTCCGGCCGAGGCGATGATGGATCTGCTCCGGGAGGAGCGCGCGACGGTCGGGATGGTCGCGTTCTCTCAGGACCTCACGAACGTCGCCAAGGTGCTGCGCCATCCGGCCATCATGATCGGCTCGGACTCGATCGGGCTCTCCGAGGGGACGGGACCGAAGCACGGCAAGCCGCACCCGCGTATGTACGGGACCTTTCCGCGGGTGCTCGGCGAGTACGCGCGCGAGCAGAAGCTCTTCGCGCTCGAGACGGCGGTCCACAAGATGACCGGCATGCCGGCCGCGCGGCTCGGGCTCTCCGACCGCGGGCTCGTCCGCGAGGGGTGCGCGGCGGACCTCGTGGTCTTTGACCCGCGGACGGTGAGGGACGAGGCGACGTTCGCCGAGCCTCACCGATACCCCACCGGGATCCCTTACGTGATCGTCAACGGTGACGTGCTGGTCGACGCGGGGCGCTTCCGCGCGGCGGGTGGTGGCCGCGTGCTCACCCCGCGATGACCCCGCGGCTCAGGAAGAACTTCGCGAACCATCGGTGACGTCGCCCGCCAGGGCGACGGAGGAGGTCCCATGCCCACGGCAGAGCTCTTCATCGGAGGCGCCTGGCGCGCGCCGGTCTCCGGCGAGACGTATCAGACGATCAACCCCGCGACCGAGGAGCCGAGCGCCACGGTCGCCAAAGGCGACGAGCGCGACGTCGATCTCGCCGTGGCCGCCGCGCGCCGTGCCTTCGACGACGGCCCCTGGCCGCGGATGACCGCCGCCGAGCGGGGCCGGATCGTCTGGAGGCTCGGCGACCTCATCACCCAGCACCTCGACGAGATGGCGCGGCTCGAGAGCCTGTGCACCGGCAAGACCATGTTCGATTCGGGCAAGGTCGAGATCCCGTTCGCCGCGGAGGTCTTCCGCTACTACGCGGGCTGGGCGACCAAGATCCACGGCGAGACGCTCCCGCTCAGGGAGAACGCCTTCACGTTCACCCTGCGCCAGCCGGTCGGCGTCGTCGGCGCGATCGTGCCCTGGAACTTCCCGTTCCTGCTCTCGTCGTGGAAGCTCGCGCCGGCGCTCGCGGCTGGCAACACGGTCGTCCTCAAGCCCGCCTCGCTCACGCCACTGACGGCGCTCAAGTTCGCCGAGCTCTGCCAGGAGGCCGGCCTCCCCGATGGTGTGTTCAACGTCGTCACCGGGCCCGGCGGCCGCGCGGGCATGGCGCTCGTGCGCGACCCGCGCGTCGACAAGATTGCGTTCACGGGCTCGACGGAAGTCGGCAAGGCGATCATGCGCGAGGCCGCGGGGACGCTCAAGCGGCTCTCGCTGGAGCTCGGTGGCAAGTCGCCGAACATCGTCTTTGCCGACGCCGACATGGACGCCGCGGTGAAGGGTGCGATGACCGGCATCTTCTACAACAAGGGCGAGGTCTGCGCCGCGGGCTCGCGGCTCTTCGTCGAGGACAAGGTGCACGACGTGTTCATGGCGCAGCTCACCCAGAAGGTCAAAGGCCTCAAGGTGGGCGATCCGATGGACAAGGCGACCCGCATGGGGCCGGTGGTCTCGCGGCAGCAGATGGAGACGGTGCTCGGCTACATCGACGCCGGCAAGAAGGAGGGCGCACGCCTGGTCGCGGGCGGCGGTCGCGCGACCGTGGGCGGCGGCAAGGGCTACTTCGTCGAGCCCACGATCTTCGACGGCGTCACGAACACGATGAAGATCGCGCGCGAGGAGATCTTCGGTCCCGTGCTCTCCGTCATCCCGTTCAAGTCCGTCGAGGAGGCCCTCGTCGAGGGCAACCGGACGACGTACGGGCTCGCGGCGGCGGTGTGGACGCGCGACGTCGCCAAGGCCCTCAGGGCCGCGCGCGCGATTCGGGCGGGCACGGTCTGGGTGAACGCGTACAACCTCTTCGACGCCGCGCTACCCTTCGGCGGCTTCAAGGAGTCCGGGTTCGGCCGCGAAATGGGCTCGGTCGGTCTCGACCACTACACGGAGGTCAAGACGGTCTGGGTCGACCTCGGGTAATGGCGGGACGCGTCAGGGGTGAGCCTCCGCGTCCACGAGCAGGGTGCACCGGGGGTGCAGCCGGAGCGCCGAGGCTGGCACGGCGGGCTCGACGGGACCGTCGAGGACCCGTGCCAGCGGCACGCGCTTGGCGCGGCCGCTGACGAGCACGACGACCTCGCGCGCCTCGAGGATCGTCCCGATGCCGAGGGTGACGGCGCGGTCGCTGACCGCGCCCTGGAGGACCTCGTCGGTCAGGATGTAGCCCACGGTCTCGGGGGTGAGATCCACGGGTCGGGTGCGGGAGTCGAAGTCGCTACCGGGCTCGTTCGAGGCGATGTGCGCGTTCGGCCCGAGCCCCAGCATGACAAGGTCGAGGCCACCGGCGCGCTTGATCGCCTCCTCGTACTCGTCGCACATCGCGGCGAGGTCGGACGCGCCGACGTCGAACGGGCGGCAGCGCTCGGGCGGCACGCCCGCCCAGGCGAGGAACTCGCGCCACACCTGGCGCCAGAAGTACCCGTCGGCGGGCGCGGGTGGGCAGAGCTCGTCGACGGAGAAGACGCGCATGGCCCCGTAGGCGACGGGCTCGCGCGCCTGCCGGTCGCGCAGCCGCGCGTACATGCGCCGCGGCGTCCGCCCCGCGGGCACCGCCATCGCGAGGTCCGGTCTCGCGGCGAGGTGCTCGCGGAACATGGCCGCCGCGGCCTCGGCGAGCTCGGCCGCGTCGCGGAGGACGACGACCTGCATCCCTAGGTCGAGACGACCTTGTCGGCCGCCGCCACTTTCTCGGCGAAGACCTTGGGCGTGACGAACTGCGCGTTCAGGGACTTGAGGTCCTGCTCCGTGACCCCACGGGCCACCGAGCAGCGGCCTCAGACCCAGACGGGCACGCGGTGCTCGACGACCTTGCGGATCATCTCGGCGAGCGGTGGCATACCGACCGGGAGCACCGCGCTCGCGATCTCCTGCTTCACGAGATAGGCGGCCTCGCCGGCGATGAAGATCTCCGGCGCGTGGCCCGCCTCGACGGCCCCCAGCGCGAAATTGAACGGGAACCCGGCGCGCGTCGGATCGTCGCTGCCCGAAGTCCCCACGTACAGGATCCTGGCCATGGCGTGCTCCTCCCCGGGCTCGTCTGCCCACCAAAGCATATGCGAAGCCGTCGCGGTCGGGAACCGGTGCGCCCCCGCACGGGGTTGACTAGCGTGTCGGGTATAATCCGCTCGCGATGACCCGCTGGCGCGTCGGCTTCGCGGTGCTGCGGGCGCTCACGGCGCTCGGGCTGCTCCTGGCCCTCGTCGCCCCGGTGTCCGCGCACGTGAGCGCCCTGCCGTCGGGGGCGCGCGTCGAGCCCTCGCCGCCGACGGCCACTGCCGTCGCGACCGCGCCGGGTCCGAGCGCGGTGGTTGCCGCGTCGCCGACGGCCGGCTCGTGGTGGGTCGTCCTCGCCCTCACGGCGCTGACGCTCGGCCGGCGTCGACCACGCCGCGGGCTCGCGCTCGGCCTCTGTCTCGCTCTCGCGGTCTTCGCCTTCGCGAGCGGGTTCCACTCCGTCCATCATCTCGGCGCGCGCGACCCCTCCCATCAGTGCGCCATCGCCTCGATCGCGGCCCAGGCGCCCGCCGATCTCGCGATGTCGGTCGACTTCGAGCCGACGTTGGAGCTCGAGCGCCGGAGCGGCGCCCACGCCGACGACCGGGCCCCCGCGGGCCAGTCGCTCCGCCCCGACTCCGGCCGCGCGCCTCCAGCCCTCGCGTAGCGCCCCAGCTCTCACCACGATCCGGTGAGACGCCCGTCTCCCGGAGCGGGGTCTCGGATTCTCCCCGCACGCACGAGGAGGCGACTATGCGTCGACTGTTGGTAACGCTCGTAACGACCGGCGTCTTCGTTCAGACTGTTTGGTGCGGCTCGGCGTTCGCCCAGGCGGCCGGGCCGTCGGAGATCGAAGCTCTCAAGCAAGAGCTCCGCCGGCTCCAGGAGCGCCTCCAGCGGCTCGAACAGAGCTCCTCGCCGCCGCTCCCCGTTGCCCCGCCCCTCGCGGCCCAGGCGCCGCCGGCTGTGGCCCAGCGCCCCGGCGAGTACCAGATCCAGCCTGGTCGGGAGCACCCGGCCGAAATGGTCGGGCTGCCGAAGCCCGAGATCGGAGGAGTCCGTATCTCGGGGTTCTTCGTCGGCTCGGCGAACTATAACTCGCATATCCAGATGGTGCCGGAGTTCGCGGGCAACGCTCCCGTCAGCTCGGAGCCCGGTAGCCTCGACTTCAGATTCGACCAGTTCACGATCGGCGCCTACAAGACGTTCTCGCCCTGGCTCTCGGCCGGCGCCAGCCTCGAGGTGGAGCGCCACGGCCACCGGCACAGCCATCTCACGCCGGCCGGCTGTCCCGCCATCGGTCCCTGCACCGAACGGTTCGGCGCGGAAGACATCACGACCGAGGTCAGCTTGCACCGCTTCAACATCACCGGCATCGCGCCCATGGGCAACGGGCTGGCGCTCTCGTTCGGGCGCTTCGACACTCCCTTCGGCTACGAGCGGCACGACGCTGCCCTGAACCTGACGGCGACGACGTCCGAGGTGAACCGCTTCGGGCGGCCGATGAGCATGACGGGCTTCCAGGCTGCCTATCAGTTCGCGCCCTGGTTCGACGCCGCGGCCTGGGTTGTCAACCGCTGGGAGAACGAGACGACCGAAGACACGCTGGAGGATGACAACCGCGACAAGAGCTTCGGCGGCCGCATCGGCTTCACGCCGCTCCCCGGTGCTGGGCTGCTGAACTTCGGCATCGGCGGGTGGTGGGGCCCGGAGCAGGAGAGCGACACCAAGCACGACCGGTGGATCCTGGACGTCGACCTGACATGGTCTCCGCTCCCGAGGCTGCTCCTAGCCGGCGAGGCGGTGTACGGCGGCGAGTCGGGAGTGTCCTTTCGCTCCCGGGGGGCGCCGATTGGAGCCCCTGCCGCTGACAACCAGGACGTGAACTGGCTCGGCCTCTACGCCCTCGCCCACTACGACCTCACGCGGTGGCTGGGCCTCTCGTTCCGCTACGGGTTCTTCGACGACCCGGACGCGGCCCGGACCGGCGTGGCGCAGACGCTGCACTCGTTCACCATCGCGCCGATCGTCCATCTCTCGCGCCTCATCCCGGATCTCCGGCCGCTGGGCGTGACGTACGCGCGCACGCAACACCCGCTCGACTGGGTGGACGTCAGGCTCGAGTACCGGCTGAACCACTCCAACAAGCCGGTGTTCTCCGATGCCAAGCCCGGCGTCCCCATCGGGGAAGCGGACCATGACAGCCACCAGGTGACGTTGCAGTTCGTGCTCAACTTCTAGAGTGCCGGGCTGACCGGTGGAAGGGAGGCGATACCGATGAACGGCATCTACCTTTCGCGTCTGCCGTGGAGCGGCAAGGTGTTCTGCACGCTCTACCTGCTCGGCATCGGGTGCGGCGCTCTGGCTGCCTTCACCCAGGCGGCGACGGCCATCGGTCTCTCCCCGGCCGACGTGCAGGCCAGCCTGGCTCCGGCGATGCCGATGACGCACATGAGCGCTGGCCAGATGATGGGCGAGAAAGAGATCACGCTGGGCGAGGTCAGCAGCGCCGCCAAGGTGTGGATCCGCACGCCGCTCCTCATCCAGACCAGCCACACCCATCTCTTTGGTCAGACCCTCATCGCCGGGCTCCTCGGGCTGATCTTCCTCTTCGCGTCGGTGCGCGAATGGCTCAAGGCCCTGATCCTGGCCCTGCCCTTCGTCGGCACGCTGATGGACATCGGCGGGATGTGGCTGACGCGCTTCGTCTGGCCGGGGCTGTCCGTGCTCGTCATCGCTGGGGGCAGCCTCTTCGCGCTCGGCTACGCGCTGATCACCGTCATCTCTCTGTGGCAGCTCTGGATCGGGACGGCGGTACGAGCCGCAGGGCGTCGTGGGGCTGGGGCCCCGCCGTCCGAGGCGAGTCTGTGAATAAAGAGCCCCGCGTATGAGACGTCGAAGGCTCGGCTGGCTCGGCGGCGTCGTGAGCGGCGCCGTGATGCTCGCCGGCGTCGCCTGGGCCCACATCACCCCGCCGGTCGTGCTGATGTCGGACCGCGACGCCATCGTCACGCTCCTGGCCGGCGCCCAACGGTTCTTCGTCCGGGAGGTCCGGCTTTCGCGTAGCGAACAGGCGCAGATCAAGCAGCAGACCGGCTGGACCCCGGACGAGGACTTCTACCGTTTCTATCTGGGTCGCGACGGCCAGGGGCGACTCGTGGCCGGGACGATCTTCGTCACCGAGTTCACCGTGCACGGCCCCATCCGCATCGCCGTCAGCCTGGGACCGGACGGGAAGGTGCGGGGGGCCGCGGTGGTCGAATTGACGGAGGAGACGTATCCCTGGGTGAAGCCGCTCATCGACCGGGACTTCGCTCGCGACTACGCGGGCCAGGACAGCCGGGGCCACTTCCACCTGAGCGCCCGGCTCGGCAATCTGGAAGCGATGCCACAGTTCTATGGCCAGGTCATCGCCAGCCTCATCCAGCGGGCGGCGCTGCTCTACGATGTCGGCGTCCTCAAGCGGGGTGATGCGTCCTAGCCGGCGAGAATAGCGCGTGCGCTACACTCGGCACAGGAGGAGGCTCGCCATGGTCCTGCGTCTCGTGGTCGCCGCCCTCGTGCCGCTCATGCTCGCCGCGCCCGCGGGCGCGGGCTCGAACGTCGTCATCCTGTCGACGACGACGTCCACGCAGGACTCGGGGCTGCTCGACGTGCTGGTTCCGCTCTTCGAGCGCCGGACGGGCTACACGCTGAAGACGATCTCGGTCGGCACGGGTCAGGCGCTCGCGCTCGCCGCGCGCGGGGAAGCGGACGTCGTGCTCTGCCACGCGCCGTCACTGGAGAAGCGCTCCCTCGCCGATGGCACGCTGACGAATCGCCGGCTCGTCATGTACAACGACTTCGTGCTCGTCGGCCCCGAGGCGGATCCGGCGAGGATCGCCGGAGACAAGAGCGTGGTCGCCGCGCTCGGCAGGATCGCCGCCGCGGGCGCCCGCTTCGTGTCGCGCGGTGACAAGTCGGGGACCCACACCGTCGAGCTCGCCCTCTGGAAGGTGGCGGGCGTCACGCCCGCCGCGCCCTGGTACATCGAGTCGGGCCAGGGCATGGGCGCGACGCTGGGCCTCGCCGACGACCGTCGGGCGTACACGCTGACGGACCGCGCGACGCTCTCCGCCTTCGGCAAGCGCGTCGCGCTCCGGGTCATGGTCGAGGGCGACCGGCCGCTGCGCAACGTCTACTCGGTGCTGGAGGCCAACCCCGCGAACGGCCCGCGCGTCAACGCGGCGGGCGGCCGGGCCTTCGCCGACTTCATCGTGTCGCCCGAGGTCCAGCAGGTCATCCGCACCTTCGGCGTCGACCGATACGGCCAGCCGCTGTTCGTCCCGATTGCCGGCCAGCGCGAGGAGGAGGTGGCGCCATGACCCTGCTGCTCGACGGGGTGCGCGCGGCGACCGGGCTGATCGTGAGCGGCGATAGTGAGATCTGGTCGATCCTCTGGCTCTCGCTCCAGGTCTCGGGGAGCGCGACGCTGATCGCGTTGCTGCTCGGCGTTCCTGCCGGAACGGCGCTCGCCCTCGCGCGCTTTCCGGGGCGCGGGCTCGTCGTGAGCGCCGTGAATTCGGGAATGGGGCTGCCGCCAGTCGTCGTCGGCCTCTTCGTCACGATCCTCCTCTGGCGGAGCGGCCCGCTCGGCGCGCTCGAGATCCTCTACACGCCCGCGGCGATCGTGGTCGCGCAGGCCGTCATCGCCGCGCCGATCGTCACCGGGATCACGCTGGCCGCCGTCCAGCAGGTGCCGCGGGAGTTCCGCCTCCAGCTCCTGGCCCTCGGCGCCTCGCGCGTCCAGATGATCTGGGTGGTGCTCCGCGAGGCGCGGCTACCGATGCTCGCCGCCGTGATGGCGGGGTTCGGCGGCGTCATCTCCGAGATCGGCGCCTCGATGATGGTCGGCGGCAACATCAAGGGGCAGACGCGCACGCTCACGACCGCGATGGTGCTCGAAACCAGCAAGGGCAACTTCGAGGCGGCGATCGCGCTCTCGCTCCTCCTGCTGGTCCTCGTCTTCCTCGTCAACTGGGCGCTCACCTCGATCCAGCAGCGCCGGGCCCTCTAGGGAGTGAGCCTGTAAGATAGGGGCGTGATCCGGCGCTCGCTCTCCCCGGCTCTGGTCCTCGCGTGGCTCGCCCTCGGGTCCGGCGGGGCGCCCGCCGCCGAGCCGCCGTCGCTGACGGTCTTCGCCGCCGCCGACCTCGCGTTCGCGTTCCGAGAGATCGTGCCACGCTTCGAGAAGGCGCTGGGCGTGCGGGTCACGCTGGTGCTCGGCTCGACGGGCCAGCTCGCCCAGCAGATCGAGCACGGCGCTCCCGCCGACGTCTTCTTCGCCGCCGACCAGACCTTCGTGGATCGCCTCGTGGCCGAGCGTGCGCTCCTTGGCGAGACGCGGGCGCTGTACGCGCAGGGCCGACTCGTGCTCGCCACGCCGAAGACGTTCGCGCCGAAGCTGACGGAGCTCCGGCGCCTGACCGACCCGAGCGTCCGGCGCGTGGCGATCGCGAACCCGGCGCATGCGCCCTACGGGCGCGCGGCCGAAGAGGCCCTCAGGAAGACGGGGGTCTGGGAGGCCATCAGGCCCAAGCTCGTCTACGGCGAGAACATCCGGCACACGCTCCAGTTTCTCCAGACGGCGGCGGTCGATGCCGGCATCGTCGCGCTGTCCGTCGCGAACGTCCCGGAAATCGACTGGGTGGCGATCGACCCGGGCCTCCACGCGCCGCTCAACCAGGCGGCCGCGGTGGTGCGGCGGAGCGCGCGGCCCGAGGTCGGGCTGGCGTTCATCCAGTTCGTGAACGGGCCGGAGGGGCGCCCGATCATGAAACGTCACGGGTTCCGGCTGCCCGGGGAGTTCTGATCCGAGCATGGACCTGTTTCCCGTCTGGCTCTCGCTCCGCGTCGCCCTGACGGCGACGGCGCTCACACTCCTGATCGGCATCCCCGTCGCCCTCCTGCTGGCCCGTCGGCGCTTTCCAGGGCGCAACGTGCTCGAGGCGGCCGTCGTCCTGCCGCTGGTCCTGCCACCGACCGTCCTCGGCTACTACCTGCTCCTCGTCATCGGGAACCGTGGCCCCGTCGGGCGGGCGCTGGCCGCGCTCGGCGTCGAGCTCGCCTTCACGTGGGGCGCGGCGGTGCTCGCGGCGTGCGTCGGCTCGATCGCGCTCGTGATCAAGTCGGCCCAGGCGGGCTTCGAGTCCGTCGACCGGCAGCTTGAGCAGGCCGCACGGACCCTCGGGCGCTCCGAGTGGTCGGTCTTCTGGAGCGTGACCCTGCCGCTCGCGTGGCGTTCGGTGCTCGCCGGCGGCGTGCTGGCCTTCTGCCGGGCGCTGGGCGAGTTCGGGATCACGCTGATGGTGGCGGGGAACATCCCGGGCCGGACGCAGACCCTACCGCTCGCGATCTACGACCGCGTGCAGGCCGCGCAGATGGACGAGGCGAACGCGCTCGCGCTGATCGCCGTCGCCGCCGTCGTGGTGCTGCTCTTCGGCTTGAGCCGGCTGGCCCGGCTCCGCTACTGATGGTCGCGGTCGAGCTGGTCAAGCGATACCCTGGCTTCACGCTCGACGTGCGCTGGCGCGCCGAGACGTCCGTCGTCGGGCTCTTCGGCCCCTCGGGCGCCGGGAAGACGCTGACCCTCCAGTGCCTCGCGGGACTGATCCGTCCGGATGCGGGGCGGATCGTGGTGGGCGAGCGCGTGTTCTTCGACGCTGCCGCGGGGATCGACCTGCCGCCTCAGCAGCGGCGCATCGGTTATGTCTTCCAGGGCTACGCGCTCTTCCCGCATCTCACGGTCGAGGAGAACATCGGATTCGGGCTCTCCGACCGCTCGCGCGGCGAGCGCGCCCGACGCAGCGCCGAAGTCATCGAGCGCCTTGGCCTGGGGGGCTTCGAGCGTCGATACCCGCGAGAACTTTCGGGCGGCCAGCGACAACGGGTCGCCCTCGGGCGCGCCCTCGCGATCGACCCGGCGCTCCTGCTGCTCGACGAGCCGCTGTCGGCGCTCGACGCGCCGCTCCGACGGACGCTGCGCGACGAGCTGCGCGAGACGCTCACGGGGTGGTCCACCCCCGCGGTCGTCGTCACGCACGACTTCACCGAGGCGTACCGTCTCGCCGATCGGATCGTGGTGTACGAGTCCGGGCGCGTCATCCAGTCGGCGCCGCGCGCCGAGCTCCTGTGGCAGCCCGCGTCGGAGACGGTCGCGCGCATCATGAGCCTCAAGAACGTGCTGCGGGGCACGGTCGTCAAGGCGACGCCGGACCGCATCCAGATCAGCTGGCGCGGCCAGACGCTCGAGGCGGTGAACTCGCCGACGCGCTCCTACCTGCCGCCGCCCATGAGCCCGATCGCGTTCTTCATCCGCCCCGAGTACGTGCGGCTCATCCGCAAGGATCGCGGCGCGCCGGACCCGCAGCACCATATGAACCTCCTGTCGGGCCGGCTCGTCAGCGAGGCGGATTTCGGCACCGTGTGGACCCTCCGGCTCCGCCTCGACGCGCCGGGCGAGCCCGCGCAGGGCGCCTTCGACCTCGAGGTCGAGGTGCCGCACCTCGTCTACGAGATTCTCGAAATCGAGCGTGACCGCCACTGGCAGCTCTCGATCCACCGGGGCTCGATCCACGTGCTGCCCGCCTGATGGCGCTCCCCGTCCTGGCGCTGGCGAACGTGCGCGTCGGCTATGGCGGGGCCGACGTGCTCGACGTCCCGTCGCTGGAGATCGCGGAGGGCGAGGTGCTCGCGGTGATCGGACCGAACGGGAGCGGCAAGTCCACGCTCCTGCGCGTGGCGGGGTTGCTCGAGCGGCCGACCACGGGCCGCGTGAGCTTCGGCGGGTGCCTGGTGGACGCGACCCATGCGCTCGCCGAGCGGCGCCGGATGGCGATGGTGTTCCAGCAACCGCTCCTCGCCGACATGACGGTGGCCGAGAACGTCGGGCTCGGCCTGGCCTTCCGCGGCGTGGGCGCCGACCCGAGCGAAGCGCGGGTCAGCCGCTGGCTCGAGCGGCTCAACATTGCGCCGCTCCGGGACCGGCGCGCGCGGACGCTCTCGGGCGGCGAGGCGCAGCGCGTGGCCCTTGCGCGCGCGCTCGTGGTCGAGCCCGACCTCTTGTTGCTCGACGAGCCCTTCGCCGGCCTCGACGCACCCTCGCGGGAGGCGCTTCTGCCCGACCTCGCCGCGATCCTCCGTGGCGACCGGCTGACGACGATCCTCGTCTCCCACGACCGCGCCGAGGCCCAGGCCCTCGCCGACCGCGTGGCGGTCCTGATACGCGGCCGGATTTCCCAGCTCGACGAGACCGCGCGCGTTTTCTACGCCCCCGTGTCGGAGGAGGTCGCGCGCTTCGTCGGCGTCGAGACGATCGTGACGGGCCGCGTGCTGGCCCGCGACGGCGGCGTCACAGTGGTGGAGGTCGCGGGGCGCAAGCTCGAGATCGCCGCTCGGGGCCGGCCGGGGGACCTGGTGAGGCTCGGCATTCGCCCCGAGGACGTGACGCTCACCCTGCCTACGGAGCACGCCCCCCTGTCGAGCGCGCGCAACCACCTCACGGGCACGATCAGGCACCTGGTCCCGTCCGCGCCGGCGACCCGGGTGGTCGTGGACGTGGGCTTTCCGCTCGTCGCCACGGTCACGGCGCGCTCGGCCGCCGATCTGGGCCTCGCCGAGGGGCTCCCGATCACCGCGGTCTTCAAGGCGAGCGCGGCCCACCTCATTGGTCCCGCGGGGAGCGCGGGCGGCTCTCCGGCGGGTTTGCTTGACACTATGACGGCTCCGGAGCTATAAAAACTCCGGCGGCACCCACGAGTTGAGAACCCTCCACCCAAGGAGGCCGCGCATGGACCAGGAGACCCTCATCGAGCGATTGATGGCCGAGAACGAGGAGTTCCGGCGCCTCCGCGGCGAGCACCACGCCCACGATCAGGAGCTCGAGGCGCTCAGACGAACCGCCCCGCTCTCGGCCGACCAGCAATGGCGAATGAGCGAGCTGAAGAAGCTGAAACTGATGGCCAAAGACCGGATGGAGGCAATCATCCGGCACGCTCGCTCCGGCGTCACGGCCTGACCAAGCCCCGCGCGGGCAAGGTCCGCGGCCTGTCCCACCTGTCGCCGGCGGGCGCCGCGCGTATGGTGGACGTGTCCGAGAAGCGTGAGACCGTCCGTGCGGCGGTGGCACGGGCGGTCCTCAAGATGGCGCCCGCGACCCTGCGGGTGATCCGTCGCGGCAATGCGCCCAAGGGGGACGTGCTCGGCGTCGCCCGCACCGCCGGCATCCTCGCGGCCAAGCGTACCCCCCAGCTCATCCCGCTCTGCCACCCGCTCCGCATCACCGGTGTGGACGTAAATTTCTCCGACGACCTCCGCCGCGGCGAACTCGCCGTCGAGGCGCGCGTGCTCACCGTGGACAAGACGGGCGTCGAGATGGAGGCGCTCACCGCGGTGAGCGTCGCGGCGCTGACCGTCTACGACATGATCAAGTCGGTCGAGAAGGGCGTGACGATTGCGAAGGTCCAGCTCGTCGAGAAGACGGGCGGCAAGTCCGGCACGTGGCGGAGGGCGGGACGAAAGGCGACATGATGGCCCCGCTCCAGTGAAGACCGCGCTCGTCTACTCGGACGCGTACGGGCGCTTCGACTACGGGCCCGAGCACCCGCTCAGGATGGAGCGGCTCGGCCTCACGTGGCGACTCATGCAGGCGTACGGCCTCACGGCGCTGCCGAACGCGCGCGTGCACCTCCCCGAGCCCGCGACCGAGCAGGCGCTCGCGCTCTGGCACACGCGGGACTACCTCGACGTGCTCAAGGCGGCGAACGGCGGCACGGCCCCCGAGCACGCGGCCCGCTGCGGCCTCGGCCCGGGCGACAACCCGGTGTTCCCCGGGCTCTGGGACGCGGCGCGGCTCTGCGCGGGCGGCTCGCTGCTCGCCGCCGAGCTGGTCGCGAGCGGCAAGGCGACGCGCGCCTTCCACTTCGCCGGCGGCCTCCACCACGCGCTGCCTGGGCGCGCGTCGGGATTCTGCTACGTCAACGACGCGGTCCTCGCGATCCTCCACCTCAAGTCGCGCGGCCTCCGCGTCCTCTACGTGGACATCGACGCCCACCACGGCGACGGTGTGCAGCACGCCTTCTACGAGGACCCGGAGGTCATGACCATCTCGACGCACGAGCGCGGCGATTACCTCTTCCCGGGGACCGGCTTCGTCGAGGAGCTGGGCACGGGCGCGGCCCTCGGCTATTCCGTGAACCTCCCGCTCGAGCCGTTCACCGACGCGTCCGTGTATCTCCCAGCGTTCGAGGAGGTCGTGCCACCGCTCGTCGGCGCGTTCAAGCCCGACGTCGTCGTCGCCCAGCTCGGCATCGACTCCCACCGAACCGACCCGCTCACGCACCTCGAGCTGGACGTCCAGGGGTTCGCGCGCGCGGTCGCGCGCATCGTGGAGCTCTCGCCCCGGCTCGTGGCGCTAGGCGGCGGCGGCTACGACCTGCCCAACGTGGCGCGCGCGTGGACCGCCGCGTGGGCGGCCATGAACGACGTCGAGCCCACGGCGGAGCTCCCGGTGTCTTTCGCCGAGGACGCTCGGCGTTACGGGTTCCGCGCGCCGACCCTGTGGGACCCGCCGGAGCGGCCCGCGGGGGCGAAGCGCCTCCGCGCTGAGGCGTACGTGCAGCGGCAGATCGAGGCGATCCGCCGCCTCATCTTCCCGATCCACCACCTGTAGCGCCAGACGCGTCCTCCATGAGGAGCGTTTCGATGTCGTTGAGCACCGTTCGCGGGTGGAGGAAGGTGGACGTGTAAATCTCCCGGATGAAGCCCGCAGCGTCGATCAAGAACAGCTTGAGCACGTGCGAGAGCTCCCGCCGCGGCTTCCCGTTCGACCGGTCGATCGTGTAGCGGATGTCCTGGCCGAAGCCTTCGACCAGCGGCATGAGCTCCTGCACCGAGCCCGTCGTGAGGAAATACCAACGCAATCCGCGACCTTCGTCGCGCACGCGGCTGCCGGCATACCGACGCATGATCACCGGCGTGTCGCGCGCCGGATCGAACGACAGTGTCACGAACCGCACCTTGTCGCTCAAGGCGGGGGTGGCCTCGATCGCCGCCTTCATCGCATCGAACACGCGGTACGCAAGCGGGCAGCCGTCGGGATCGACGCACGTGGTGTAGACGAACCCGAGCAGCGTGATGCGGTCGCGCGTGAACTGAGAGAGCCGCCGGCTGCGCCCGTCGATGCCCAGCACCGCCCCGTCCGGCGCCGCCATGATCCGGTGCAACGTGTAGCTCCCAGGCGGCGGGGGATCGAAGTTGAGTGCGGGAAGCGGCGCTCCCGCATGCGTGGACGCAGGGCTCGCCCAGACGAGCCATGCGAGAAGCACGGCCGCGCGCGCATGCTGGCGCAGCCTGGCCGCCGCGGGGGGAATGGCGCGACGGCCTCTGCCCCTCACGGTGACGTGCTCAACGCCGCGCGAGCCGCTCGAGCCCCGCCGCGTCGGCCGCCGCGCTGCGCAGCGCCTTCGAGCCGAGCTTCATGTGATGGGCGCGGCCGAGCTTCTCCTTCGTGAAATCCACCGCGAAGACCTGTTTGAGCCCCTTGCCGTCCCACCTGAAGCCGCGCAGGAACTGCTCGTTGTCCGCACCGACCTTGTCCCAGTTCGCCAGCAAAGACGAGGTGATGTAGACGCGCTTGCCGTCCCAGCTCTGCGAGATCATGTTGACCTGTTTGCCGGTGACCTTCGCGTAGGTCTGCTTGGGCGCTTCCGGGTTGCTCAGATCGAAGTAGCGCGTGGTGCCGTCCATGAACGTGTTGACCCACAGCCCCTTGCCGTCACGGGTGATGCTGATGTCGACGGGCAGCGGGACCTTCGCTGGATCGCCGATCGTCGCCACATCCTTCGCCTGCCACTCCCCCTTGCCGTCCTGCTTGAGGAGCCAGATCTTGGACGTGAGCGCGGTCGCGGTCACGGCCCAGTTGTGCCCGGGGTTGAGCGACCAGCGGATCTCCAGCGGCGCGCCGGGCACACTGAGAATCTTCTTCGGCTTGATGGCCTTCAGGTCCCACACGACCATGGTGTTACCGAAGCGCTTCATCGCCTCCGCGTCCTTCACGAGGTCCCAGAGCGACCGCATGTAGTTCGTGTAGCCGGTGAAGCTCGACGTGAGCAGCACGTTCTTCTTCGGGTTGACCGCGAGATCGTAGCCGTAGCCGTCGCCGCCGCCGTCGGTCGGCATCTTGTAGGTGGCGATGAACTCGCCCTTGTTGTTGTAGAGCGCCATGCCGGTAACGCCGCTCTTGTCTTGGGTGTTCGAGAGCGCCTGCACCAGCATCCGTCCGGGGAGGGCATAGTAGGTGTGTGGGCCGAGGTAGCCGGTCTTGTCGGCCAGGTCGGCGATCGTCTGAACGAGCTTGGGCTTCGCCGGGTCGGTGGCGATGTCGAAGACGTAGATCTTGGCCTCCGAGAGCCCGCCCGCCCAGATGAAGCGCCGGTCGTCGGTGAAGCCCATGTGGTGAGCCTCGCCTCGGGATCCGACCGACACGGAAGCGATCACCTTCCCGTAGCTCTTCGACTTCGGGTGCACGTCCACGGTCACCAGCTTGTCGGAGCCGTCGCCGAGCCCCTCGACGCCCAGGGCCCACACGTAGACGTAGTCTTCCTGACCCTTGATGAGCTTGGCGGTGTAGGGCGAGTTGCAGGTCTCGTCGGCGCGGACCGGGCCGGCGTCGACCGTGCACATCAGGGCGACCCAGAGAGCCGCCAGAATGCCCGAACGCATCATGCGATGAGAGATCATGAGACTCTCCTTCCCCTTAGGGATGCGGCGGCTCAGCCGCACCGCCCTGCGCGTACCGGCCTGCCCTTGTTGCTGACTGGCCGGACCCTACCACACGCGTGTAGTCCCGGCAACGCGCGTCGGGCCAGAGTGCAGTTGAACCGGCCAGTCGATTTGCAGATAATCGCACCACTCGAAGGTCGCCTCGGCGTCTCGTCCGCACGATTCCCAGGTTTGCGACGCGGGGAGGAGATCACGATGAGCCGATCGCCGCTCGAGGGAAGGCTGGGTCGCGCCGTGGTCGTGGCGCTCTTGCTGTCCGTGGTATGCCTCACGCCCACGCCGTCCCGCGCCGCGCCCGAGGGGCAGATCACCTGGGGCGTCCACATCTCGCTGGCGCCGACCTGGTTCGACCCCGCGGAGACCCCGGGGATCATCACGCCGTTCATGCTCATGTACGCGCTGCACGACGCCATGGTGAAGCCGATGCCCGGCAACCCGCTGGCCCCGAGCCTCGCCGAGTCGTGGACGGTCTCCCGGGACGGTCTCGCCTACGAGTTCGTCCTCCGGAAGGGCGCGAAGTTCCACAACGGCGACCCCGTCACCGCCGAGGACGTCAAGTTCTCGCTCGAGCGCTACCGGGGCACCAGCCACAAGACCCTCAGGGACCGGGTCGCGGCGATCGAGACGCCGGACCCGGCGCGGGTCCGCATTCGCCTCAAGCAGCCGTGGCCCGACTTCATGATCTTCTACTCGACCGCCACCGGCGCCGGCTGGATCGTGCCCAAGAAGTACGTAGAGAAGGTAGGCGACGAGGGCTATAAAAAGGCGCCGGTCGGCGCGGGTCCTTATCGTTTTGTCTCCTTTACGCCGGGCGTGGAGCTGGTTCTTGAGTCCTTCGACCTCTACTGGCGCAAGACGCCGAGCGTCAAGCACCTGGTCTTCAAGGTCATCCCCGACGAGTCCACGCGCTTGGCCGCGCTCAAGCGGGGCGAGGTGGACGTGGTCTACTCGATCCGCGGCGAGCTGGCCGAGGAGCTCCAGCGAACGCCCGGGCTCACGCTCAAGCCGGCGGTGATCCAGGCTCCGCAGTGGGTCAACTTGCTCGACCAGTGGGACCCGAAGTCGCCGTGGCACGACCGCCGCGTGCGACTGGCCGCCAACCATGCCATCGACCGGAGGGCGATCAACCAGGCCATCACGCTGGGGCACTCCGCGCTGACCTTCAGCATCATCCCGAGCACGTTCGAGTTCTTCTGGCAGCCGCCGCCCTATCCGTACGATCCGGCCCGGGCCAAAGGGCTCCTCGCCGAGGCCGGGTACCCGAACGGGTTCGACGCCGGCGAGTACTACTGCGACCTCTCATATGCCAACGTGCAGGAGGCGATCCTCAACTACCTCCAGAACGTCGGGATCCGCGCGAAGCTGCGCCCGGTCGAGCGCGCGGCCTTCTTCAGGGAGTGGGGCGAGAAGAAGTACAAGAACCTCACCTACGGGGCCAGCGGCGCGTTCGGCAACACCGCCACGCGGCTCGAGGCGTTCGTCGTGGCCGGCGGGGCGTACGTCTACGGCAGCTACCCGGACATCGACGGGCTTTTCCGCGAGCAGTCCGCGGAGCTCGACCGGAAGAAGCGCGAGGCGATCCTCGTGAAGATCCAGCAGCTCGTCCACGAGAAGGCGATCTTCGTGCCGATCTGGCAGCTCGCGTTCCTGAACGGTGTCGGCCCGCGGGTCGAGGAGTCTGGGCTCGGTCTGATCGCGGGCCACGCCTACTCCGCACCCTACGAGGACCTGAAGCTCAGGGCCCGGTAGAAGGGAGGGCGCGCCGGTGAACCGACTCGTCGTAGGTGGCGTGATCGTCGGGATCCTGATCGGTGTCCTCGTGGGGTTCCTCTGGTGGGGCATGCCTCCACGAGGCGCGCAGGCGGACCTCGACGCCGCGCGGAAGCGCGCAGACGGACTCGAGCGCGAGCTCGACGCGGCTCGCACCGGCGCGCAGGGACTGGAAACGCGGCTCAAGGAGGCCCAGGATCGCCTGACGGCGGCCGAGAAAGATCTGGCATTGGTCAAGGAGATGAACCTCAAGCTCCAGAGACTCGTGGGTCGCGGGAAAAAGTAAGAGAAGGCGACGCGCGCACTTCGGGGTCGAGTCGGGGTAAAATTCTGAGAGGCCCTCTGAGCTCCCGGCCCTCCCTGCCGGGACGGGGTCGTGCGCCATGAAATTCACCATTCGCCTCGTCGGTGCCATCTGGCTCTCGGTGCTGATCGTCATCGGGGGGTTCGCGTTCCTGCAGATCCGCGAGGAGCGCGAGCGGCTCGTCGACGACCTGAAGCGCCGAGCCGTCCTCGTGGGCGAGGGGCTCAAGGAGGCGATCGAGCCCCAGGTCGCGCGCGGCTCGACGGTCGGCGTCGAGCGCATCCTCAAGAAGTTCGGCCGGCCGACGCGCGGGATCGCGGTCTACGACCGCTTCGCCGGCCTGATGGTCGCGACGCCCGACGTTGCCAAGCTCCTTCCCCCGTCGCTCCCCGAGGTGACCGACGCCGTCGCCAACAACGCCGTGAGCCAAGGCTTTCGCGTGGTCGGTGGACGACTCGCGTACGTGTACGCGGCGCCGCTCACGCAGGACGAGCGGCCGGTGGGCGCGCTGGCGGTGTTCCTCGACGCCGAGCACCTGCAGGCCGCAGAGTGGGACCTCTGGTGGCGCAACGCGCTTCGGTTCCTCGCGCTGGCACTCGTGATCTCGCTCATCGCGCTGGGTCTCGTCCGCAGCAGCGTGACGGCTCCGATGGCGAAGATGTCGGAGTGGACGAAGGCGCTCCGCGCCGGCCGCTACGTGCCGCCCCCGGAGGTGCCCGACACGAACGTCTTCGGACCGCTCGCCCGCGAGGTCGCCGGGCTCGCGCGGAGCATGCAGCGGGCCCGCGCGGCGGCCGAGCACGAGGCCGCGCTGCGTCTGGCGGGCGAGTCCATCTGGACCGAGGAGCGTCTGAAGCAGTTCGTCAGCCTTCGCCTGAGTGGCCGGCTGCTCGTCGTCGTGTCCAACCGCGAGCCCGTGAGCCACGTGCGAAAGGGCGGGCGGATCCAGACGCTGACCCCCGCCAGCGGGCTCGTGACCGCGATGGATCCGATGATGCGTGCGTGCGGCGGCGTCTGGGTCGCCCACGGGAGCGGGGACGCCGACCGGGAGACCGCGGACGCGCGCGGGCGGCTCGCCGTGCCGGAGGACGACCCGCGCTACACGCTGCGCCGGGTGTGGCTGACGGCGGCGGAGGAGCGCGGCTACTACTACGGGTTCGCGAACGAGGGGCTCTGGCCGCTGTGCCACATCGTGCACACGCGGCCCGTGTTCCGCCCGGACGACTGGGCCAGCTACCTCGAGGCGAACCGCAAGTTCGCCGAGACGGTGCTCGACGAGATCCGGAACGCCGAGGAGCCGCTCGTGCTGATCCAGGACTACCACTTCGCGCCGCTGCCCGCGCTCATCAAGGCGGAGCGGCCCGATGCGCGCGTCGCGCTCTTCTGGCACATCCCCTGGCCGAACTTCGAAGCCTTCGCGATCTGCCCGTGGCAGCAGGAGCTGCTCGCCGGCATGCTGGGCGCCGATCTCGTCGGCTTCCACACGCAGTACTACTGCAACAATTTTCTGGAGACGGTGGATCGAACGCTCGAGACGCGGATCGACTGGGAGCACTTCACGGTCACCCGCGGGGAGCGCGTGACCGCCGTCAAGCCGTTCCCGATCAGCGTCGCGCCCGAGTTCGTGGACGACCCGCCCCAGCGCACGCGCGAGGAGCTCCGGCGCCAGCTCGGGATCTCCGCCGAGTTCCTGGGCGTCGGCGTCGAGCGGCTGGACTACACGAAGGGGCTCCCCGAGCGCCTCCGCGCGATCCAGTGGTTCTTCGAGCGCTATCCCGAGTACCGCGAGCGTCTCGTGTTCGTCCAGCTCGGCGCGCCGAGCCGGACCTCGATCAAGCGCTACGCGGAGCTCGCGCTCGAGGTCGAGGCGACCGTCCGCGAGGTGAACCAGCGGCTCGGGACCAAGGGCTGGCGGCCGATCGTGTACCTCTCCGGCCACCACGAGCACCGCGAGATCTGGTCCTACTATCGCCACGCGGATTTCTGCATGGTCACCTCGCTCCACGACGGCATGAACCTCGTGGCCAAGGAGTTCGTTTCCGTTCGCGACGACGAGGACGGCGTGCTCATCCTGAGCCGGTTCGCGGGCGCGTCCCACGAGCTGCGGGACGCGCTCATCATCAACCCGTACGACCTCGCCGGGACCGCCGAGGCGATCCGCACGGCCCTGGAGATGTCCAAGGACGAGCGGCGGGCGCGGATGACGCGGATGCGCCACGTGGTGTCCGAGCACAACATCTACCGCTGGGCCGGGCTCCTCCTGAGCGAGCTCTCCCGAATCCCGGTCGAGACGCCGGGAGTCAAGGCGTCCTGACGTGCCGCCCCGTCTCCTCGCGCGTCTCGAGCGCGAGCTCGCGTGCGGCGCCGGCCTGGTGGCCATCCTCGACTACGACGGGACGCTGACCCCGATCGTGCCGTCGCCGCAGACGGCGATCCTGGCGCCATCGGTGCGGACGACGCTCGAACGTCTGGCGACGAGCGACCGGGCCCGCCTGGCGATCCTCTCGGGGCGCGCGCTGGCGGACGTCCGGGCCCGGGTGGCGCTCGACGACGTCATCTACGGGGGGTGTCACGGGCTGGAGATCCGGGGCGGCGGCCTCGCCTTCCGTCACCCAAGGGTGCGCACCGCCAGCCTCGTCAGGGCGCGGCGCACGCTGGTCGCCGCCGCCGAGGCGATCCCGGGCTCGCGCGTCGAGTTCAAGGGGCTCGCGGTGAGCCTTCACTACCGGCACGTCGCCCCAGCGTGGCGCCGCGCGGTGCGGGAGCTGGTGACGCGCGTGCTCCGGGGCGTGCCCGGGCTGACGCTCATCCCCGGTCGCGAGGTCTTCGACTTCGTTCCGCGGGTCCGCTGGGGCAAGGGCGAGGCCGCGTGCTGGATCGCGTACCGCGCGAGACGAACGCTCCCGCGCGGCGGCTCCGTCGTCCTCTACGCGGGCGACGACGCCACCGACGAGGCGGCGTTCGCCGCGCTGAAGGGGCGCGCGCTGACCGTCCGCGTCGGCAACGGGCCGAGCGCCGCGAACTACCGCGTGCGTGACGTGCGGGAGATGCAGGTCGTGCTCCGCCGACTCGCCGTCGCGCTCGCCTGACACGATTCCGTCGAGAGGGGGCCGACCGCCCGACCATGCGTAGCGCCGCGCGCCCGTTCCTCTTCATGGGCTGCGTCGAGCTGCGACAGGCGCTCGACATGCACGCGCTCGACGAGCGCGAGCTGATGCACCGCCTGGAGGAGGCGCCGGGCGACTCGGTCTTCTTCCACACCTTCGGCTACGTCCTCCGCCACCGACCGTTCACGACCGCGTACGGCAACGATTTCGCGCGGTGGGCCGCGCTCGAGATCGGCGACCGCACGCTCGCCGAGCGACTGGCCGTCGTCGATCCGTTCGCGTTTCAGAACGTCGAGGCGCTGCGCGAGCACCTCGTGACGATCCTCCAGGACCACCTCCGGGCGCGCGGTGGAGACCTCCGCGTCGAGTTCGATCGAGCGTTCCACTTCCAGCGCTCCCATCTCGTCGAGGTGGAGCTCGGCCTCGTGGCGACGACGCTGGCGGAGTTCCGCGCCGGGCTCGCCTCCGTCGACGCGAGCGCGATCTATCTGCACGCGGTCGAGGCGCGGGCGCGGGGCGGCCGCCGCGCGGGCGACTTCGGCGAGTGGCTCCGGGCCGCGCTCGAGCTGCCGGCGCTCGCCGAGCGGTTCGAGCGCATCGACCCCTACCTGACGACGCTGGAGCGGGTCCGCGGGCGGCTCCTGAGCCTCGTCGACCGCGCGCTGGAGGAGGAGCCGGGATGAGCCGGATCGACGACTACCGTCAGGTGGCGCCGCCCGGCGCCGTGGATATCATCCTGCGACTCGCCGAGCGCGTGCGGGGTCGACGGTTCCTCAACGTCACGGGCGGTCGGCTGGGCGGTGGCGCAGCCGAGATCCTCCGCGCGGCCGTCCCGATCCTGAGCGACCTGGGCGTCGACACGAGCTGGGAGATCACGGGCGGCGATCCGGCCTACTATGCGACCACGCGCGCGCTCCAGGCGGCGCTGGAGGGCGCGGAGCGCGTGCTCGGCGACGAGGGGCTCGCCCACTGGGTCGAGATGAACCGGGTGAACGCCAAGAAGCTCGCGCTCGACGCCGACCTCGTCCTCGTCCACGACGTCCAGCCGGCGAGTCTCGTGACCCACCGGACCGAGGGCCGCTGGCTCTGGCGGTGCCATTTCGACTGCTCCGCCGCCCGCCCCGCCGCCTGGTCTTTCTTCCGGCAGTTCGCCGACCAGTACGACGCCGCGGTCTTCTCACTGCCGGGGTTCGAGGGCAGGCTCGGGATCCCGATGTACGTGATTCAGCCGTCCATCGACCCGCTGTCCGAGAAGAACCGCGAGCTGTCGGCACGCGAGCTCACGGACATCCTGACGTCGCTCCGCGTGGTCCGGGGCAAGCCGCTGCTGGTGCAGATCGGGCCGTTCACGGCGAGTGAGGACCCGGTCGGCGTCGTGAACGCCTACCGCATGGTGAAGAAGCACCACGACGTGCGGCTCGTCCTGGCGGGCACGGCCAGCGACGAGCCGGACCGGGTCGAGATTCTGAGCGAGCTCCGAGAGGCCGCCCGCGAGGACCCCGACGTCGTCGTGCTCGAGCTGCCAGCGGAGGCGCACCGTCAGATCAACGCCCTCCAGCGCGCGGCGACGATCGTCTTACAGAAGTCGGTGCGCGCAGGGTTCGAGCTCGGCCCCGCCGAGGCGATGTGGAAGGGGAAGCCCGTGATCGGCGGCTACGCGGGTGGCCTGGCGCAGCAGATCATCCCTAACGTGACGGGCTACACGGGCTACACGGTCGAAGGCGCGGCGTTTCGGATCCGCCACCTGCTCAACAATCCGGAGCTGATCCCCCGGATGGGCGCGGCCGGTCGAGAGCACGTGCGACGGTCGTTTCTCATCACGCGCCATCTCACGGACTTCCTGGCGCTCATGACCCACCTCGCGCGATGACGGCCGGCGCCCAGGATTCCGCGCTGCCGCCCGACGTCGAGCGGGAGCTCGAGGGCGTCCCGCCGTGCGAGATCGCCGTCGGCGTGCTCACGTACAACAACGCGGAGACCGTGCCGGCCGTGGTGGAGGTCGTCCGCGCGGGCCTCGAGCGTCACTTCCCCGGCGCTCCGGCAGTGCTGATCAACGCCGACGCCGGCTCGACCGACGGGACGCCGGCTCGCCTCGCGGCGGCCGGACTCCCTCTCGTCCGGGCCCGCCACGCGACGCCGCTCGGCCAGCGCCTCGCCGTGCCGTTCCACGGCGTGCCCGGGCGCGGCGCCGCGCTCCGTCTGACCTTCGCGGTCGCCCGGCGGCTCGGCGCGCGTGGACTCGGCCTGCTCGAGGCCGACGTGACCTCGGCAGCCGACGAGTGGCTCGGGCGTCTGCTCCGTCCCGTCCTCGAGCAGAAGGCCGACCTCGTCGTCCCGGTGCACGCGCGCCACCGTTACGACGGCACGATCACGAACCTCGTGCTGGCGCCGCTGGTCCGGGCGCTCTTCGGGCGGCGGCTGCACCAGCCGCTGGCGGGCGCGGGGGCGCTCTCTGCCAGGCTGCTCGATCGGCTGCTCGCCGACCCGCGGTGGCCCGCGCCCGGAACGAACCAGACCGACTTCTGGGTCGAGGGGACTGCGATCGCCGACGGGTTCGCCGTTTGGGAGGCGTGGCTCGGCCACCGGCGCGCGGCGTCGCGCTCGCGGACGGCGGACCTGCCGACGATGGTGGCCCAGGCGGTCGGGGGACTCTTCGCCGTGATGGGTGGGTACGACGACCTGTGGCTCGACATCCGCGGCAGCGAGCCGGTACCGGCCGCGGGCGCGCCGGTCGCGTCGTCGGTGGAGCCCGTCGCGCTCGACGTCGACCGCATGGTGGGCGCGTTCCGGCGGGGGCTGCGAGATCTCGGCACGATCTGGGAGCACATCCTGGCGCCCGAGACGCTCGGCGACGTCCTGAGCCTCGACGCGAGCAGCGCGGCGCGCTTTCGCTTCCCGGACGAGTTGTGGACGCGGGTGGTATACGACTTCGCGCTCGGCCACCACTACAACGTCGTGTACCGTGACCACCTGCTGCGCTCCTTCGTCCCGCTCTACCTGGGCCGCACCGCCGCCTTCGTCGTCGCGACGCGGGATCGCGATGTCGGGGCCGCCGAGGCCCACCTGGACGGAGTGGGAGAGGCCTTCGAGCGGCACAAGCGTTACCTCGTGGAGCGCTGGCGATGACGCGGAGCTTGGTGGAGCGCGACTGGTACAAGGACGCCGTCTTCTACGAGGTCCACGTCAAGGCGTTCATGGACGGTAACGGCGACGGCGTCGGCGACTTCGCGGGCCTGACCGAGCGGCTCGACTACCTGGCGGAGCTCGGCGTCGACTGCCTCTGGATCTTGCCGATGTACGCCTCGCCGCTGCGCGACGACGGGTACGACATCGCCGACTTCTTCGCGATCCACCCCGCGTACGGCACGCTCGAGGACTTCCAGAAGTTCCTCGACGCCGCCCACGCGCGCGGCCTCCGGGTCATCGCCGACCTGGTCATGAACCACACCTCGGACGCGCACCCGTGGTTCCAGGCCTCGCGCGCCGATCCCGCGTCACCCTACGCGGACTACTACGTGTGGAGCGCGACCGACCGGCGGTACACGGACGCCCGCGTCATCTTCGTCGACGCGGAGAAGTCGAACTGGACGTGGGACCCCCAGCGCAGGGCGTACTACTGGCACCGGTTCTTCAGCCACCAGCCGGACCTCAACTACGACAGCCCCACGGTCCGCCGCGCGATGCTCGACGTCATGCGCTTCTGGCTCGCCCGCGGTCTGGACGGCTTCCGCTGTGACGCGGTCCCGTACCTGGTGGAGCGCGACGGCACGAGCTGCGAGAACCTGCCTGAGACTCACGCGGTCCTGAAAGAGCTCCGCGCGGTCATCGACCGCGAGTACGGCGGCGACCGGCTCCTGCTGGCCGAGGCGAACCAGTGGCCGGAGGACGTGCGCCCCTACTTCGGCGACGGCGACGAGTTCCACATGGCGTTCAACTTCCCGCTGATGCCGCGCCTCTACCTGGCGCTCCGCCTCGAGGAGCGGCGGCCGATCGTGGACATCTACACGCACACGCCGCCGATCCCGCCCGGGTGCCAGTGGGGTCTCTTCCTCCGGAACCACGACGAGCTGACACTCGAGATGGTCACGAACGAGGAGCGCGCCTTCATGTACTACGCGTACGCCCAGGACCCGGAGATGAAGCTCAACCTCGGGATCCGGCGGCGGCTGGGGCCGCTCCTCGACAACGACCGGCGGCGGATCGAGTTGCTGAACTGTCTCTTGCTCACGCTGCCGGGCAGCCCGATCATCTACTACGGCGACGAGATCGGAATGGGCGACAACGTCTACCTCGGCGACCGCAACGGCGTGCGCACGCCGATGCAGTGGTCGAGCGACCGGAACGCGGGCTTCTCGACGGCGCCGGAGGGGACGCTCTACCTCCCCGTGATCGCCGATCCCGTCTACGGCTACCAGGCGGTGAACGTCGCCGCGCAGATGCGGCAGCCCGCCTCGCTCCTCAGCACGATGCGGCGGCTGATCGCCGCGCGCCGCACGTCGCCCGTGTTCGGCCGCGGCACGATCGAGTTCCTGCGGCCGCGCAACGCGAAGGTGCTCGCCTACCTGCGGCGGCACGGGCGCGAGACGGTGCTGATCGTCGCGAACCTCTCGGGGGCGCCGCAGCCCGTGGAGCTCGACCTCGCCGAGTTCGCTGGCATCAGGCCGCTCGAGATGCTCGGCGACACGGTCTTCCCCCCGATCCAGGCGGCCCCGTACGTCGTGAGCATCGGACCGCACGGGTACTACTGGTTCCGACTCGATCGGTCCGACGGTGCGGACGAGCCGTATGGGATCGAGACCACGGCCATCTAAGGGACGTCGGGGGGAGCGGACGCCGGCGCTCGGACCGCGGCTGATCCAGGAGGCGCTCGACCGCGCGGTCGCCGCGGAGCTTCCGCACCTGCTGCCGCACCACCGGTGGTTCGGGAGCAAGGGGCGCGCCATCGCCGCCGTGCGGGCCGCCGACTGGGCGCGGGTCGGTGAGCGCGGCTGGCTGGGCCTCGTCGACGTCGCGTTTGACCAGGGAGCCGCCGAGCGATACCTCGTGGCCTTCGTCCTCCGCGAGGGCGGCGCGCCGCGCGGGGCCGTGTCGCTCGCGCTTGATCTGAACGGTGCGTCGGTGTGCGCCGAGGATGCGTTCGACGATCCCGCATTCTGCCGCGCGCTGCTCGAGGCGTTCGGGCGGGGGAGGCGGGTGTCGAGCGTCCGCGGTCACCTCCGCTTCGTCGTAGGGGACGGTGGGCCCGCCCTCGCGCAAGCGGCTCGTCTGAAACCCCGGCGCCTCGGCGTCGAGCAGTCCAACACGTCGGTGGTCTACGGCGATCGCTTCGTCCTCAAGGCGCTCCGGCGGATCGAGCCGGGGCGGAGCCTCGACTACGAGATCGGCGCCTTCCTGACTTCGCGCGTCGGCTTCGCGCACGTGCCCCAGGTCGCCGGCGCGATCGAGTACGTCCCGGCCGCGGGGCCCGCCGCGACCCTCGCCATCCTCCAGCGCTACGTCCCGAACCATGGCGACGGGTGGGCCTGGGCGCTCGAGCAGCTCGGCGGTCTCCGGGACCGCGTCGTCGCACGGGGGCGCCGCGAGCGGATCGAGGCGTCACGGCTCGACGCGATCGTCCATGCCTCCGCGGCGAGCATGCTCGGCGCTCTCGGTCGGCTCGGTGCGCTCACGGGCGGCCTGCACGACGCGCTCGCCTCGGACGCCGCCGATCCGGTCTTCGCTCCGGAGCCGATCACGGCGGCGGACGCCGAGGCGTGGAGCGCACGCATCGCGGCGGACGTGCAGCGCACGTGCGCGATGGTCCGCGCGCGCCACGGGCGCGTGCCGCCGGAGTGGAGAGACGAAACGCGCGCGCTCGCCGCGGGGGAGGGAGCGCTGCTCACGTACGCGCGCGCGCTCGGCGCCCTCGCCGATGCAGGCTGCGCGAAGATTCGGATCCACGGCGACTATCACCTCGGCCAGACGCTCCGCACCGACGACGGCTTCGTGCTCCTCGACTTCGAGGGCGAGCCCGCCCGGCCGGCGGCGGAGCGGCGGGCGAAACAGTCGCCCCTCACGGACGTGGCGGGCATGCTGCGCTCATTCGACTATGCGGCCGCGACCGCGTTCGGATCGGCGGACGAATTCGCCGCGACGGGCGAGGCGTGGCGCCGGCTCGCGGCGGGCGTCTTCCTCGACGCGTACGTCGAGGCCGTGTCGCAGGCGCCCGTGCGGCTCCTTCCGGCGTCCCGACCCGCGCTCGAGCGGGCCCTGGCCGCGTTCGAGCTGGACAAGGCGCTCTACGAGGTCCGGTATGAGATCGACCATCGTCCGGGTTGGGTCGGCGTCCCCCTGCGCGGACTCTGCCGGCTCTGGGGTGGCGTATAGTGCCTCGCGCTCGTACACTCCGAGGAGACGCAGCAGCCGCCGACAACCAGGAGGAATCATGAAGAACCGACAGCTCTGGGTCCTCGCCGTCTCGATGCTGGTGCCCGCGACGCTCGTCGCGGGGTGTGAGAAGCGTACCGTCACGGCGGACGTCTCCCCGCCGCCACCGGTCGCCACACGCGCGCCGGAGCGCGCCGGCGGAACCACGGCGCCGGAAGGGTCGGTCGCGCCCCTCGGAGAGGTCACGACGCGGCCGGGCACGGTGACGCCCGGCGCACCAACCGCACCAGCCGTCACGCCAGACACGCTTGCGCCGATCGGGCCAGCACGTCCGTCCGTCGCCGAGTTCGCCACGCGGGCCGAGCTCGAGGACATCCACTTCGACTTCGATCGCTACGACATCCGTCCGGGCGACGCGAGGATCCTCGACGCCAGCGCCGCTTGGCTTCGGACGAACCCGAGCGCGCTTCTCCTCATCGAGGGCCACTGCGACGAGCGGGGCACAGACGCCTACAACCTGGCTCTCGGCGACCGTCGTGCGAAGGCGGCGATGGACTATCTCGTCTCGCGCGGGATCCAGGCCGACCGCATCACCGCGCTGAGCTACGGAGAGGAACGGCCCCTGTGCCGGGAGCGCACCGAGGCGTGCTGGGCCAAGAACCGGCGCGCCCACTTCCTCGCGAAGGCACGCTGACGGCAGGTCTCGGCGGTGCGCCGCCTGTTCCCACCGCGCGGGCCTCCTCCGGAGGTATGGCTCGCGCCGCCCGTGGGGTACACTTCAGCCCGAGGCCGCGAGGTGCGCCATGGCGTTCAAATACATCGTCGTCGCCGTCATCGCCGCCGCCATCACCCTGTTCGCGCTGCAGAACAACGCCCCGACCGCCATACGCTTCCTGATCTGGCAGCTCGACGCGGTCCCGCTGGCGGGCATCATGCTCGTCTCGGTCGCCCTGGGCGTCGTGCTCGTGGGCGTGCCGCTCCTCGTCGAGCGCTGGCGGCTCCGCTCGCGCCTGCGCGCGCTCGAGTCACGGCTCGGCGCGGAAGAGACGGTCATCGGCGAGCAGGACCGCGCCCCGACGCAAGGAGGTCCGAGCGATGGCTGACTTCTGGCGCGATCTCGTCTGGACCGCCGTCCGCGACACGGGGGCGACGGTGCGCGCGGTGATGCCCAGCGTCGTCGCCATGCTCACGCTCGTGGCCCTGGGGGCCACGCTCGGCTGGGTCGGCGGCGCGTTGTCGGGGTGGCTCGCGCGCGCGGTGGACCTCGACCGGCGGAGCCGAGCGTGGGGGCTGACCGGGGCGCTCGCGCGGGCGGGCGTCTACAAGACGCCGTCGCTGCTCCTGCGGCTCAGCGTGTTCTGGGGCGTCTTCGTGGTCTTCGCGACCATGGGGATCGATGCCCTCGCGATTCCCGGCGCTCCGGGCGCGACCCGCACGCTGATGCACCTGCTCCCGCGCACGCTCGCCGCGCTGCTGATCCTCGTCGTCGGCTGGCTCGCGGCGAACTTCCTCGGCCAGGCGGTGCTGATCGCCGCGGTCAACGCGGGACTGCCCGAGGCGGGCCTCCTGGCCCGCGCCGCCCGGTGGCTCGTGCTCCTGTTCGCGTTCGCGACCGCGCTCACCGAGGTCGGGATCGGTCGCGACACGGTGGTGATCGCCTTCGGCATCCTCTTCGGCGGGCTCGTGCTCGCCCTCGCGGTCGCGTTCGGCCTCGGCGGCCGTCACCTCGCCCGCGATATCCTCGAGCGCGGGCGGCGTCGCGAGCGAGAGCCCGCCGAGCGCGAGACGATCAGCCACATCTGAGACCCCGGTACCGATCCCACGGGTCACGTGCGAATATTTCCGTATGGACGAGGATCTGGCGTGAACCGCCGCGCGTGGGCGTCGCTCGGGCTCGCGCTCGCCCTCTGGGCCCGAGCCGCGGCGGGAGAGACGGCCGACGCGCCCGTCGAGCTGATCGACGTGAGCGTCCAGTCCCGGAGTGACGGCGTCCGGGTCGACGTCAAGACGTCGGGCCCGCCGCGGTATCGGAGCGAGCTCATGGACGGGCCATACCGTCTGGTTCTCGATTTCGAGGACGCCTTGTATCACTGGACGGTGGGCCCCCTGGCGGTCGACATCGATCCGGTCAAGACGATCCGCGGTGGGCAGTTCCGCACGAACGTCGCCCGGCTGGTGATCGAGCTGACCCGCGAGGTTCCTTACAGGGTCGAGGCTCACTCGAGGGGTGTGCGTGTCCTCCTGGGCACGGGCCAGGCGTCGGCCCCGGCCACCGAGGCGCGGGTCCCGCCCGCCGACGCCGCCACGAACGAGGAGTCGCCTCCGGCGCGCGCGCCACGACGATAGGGGCGGGGCCCCGCGCGAGCGTGGCATACTGCGGTACGCGGAGGGTCTGGACGTGAACGGAGTGCTCATCACGTTCGAGGGGGTCGAGGGGTCGGGCAAGACGACCCAGATGCGGCGCCTCGCACGCTGGCTGCGCGCCAAGGGGCACCGGGTCGAGTGCACCCGGGAACCCGACGGGACGCGCCTCGGGCTCGCCGTGCGCGGGCTGTTCGAGCTTCGGCCCGAGCCGCTCGTCGAGGTGTTCCTGTTCATGGCCGCGCGTCACCAGCACGTCGCCGAGAAGGTCCGCCCGTGGCTCGAGCGCGGCCGCGTGGTGCTCTCCGACCGCTACGCCGACGCGACCGTGGCGTATCAGGGCTACGGGCGCGGCATCGACCCCAACCTGGTCCGCGAGCTGAACGTCCGGGCGACCGGCGGTGTCCTGCCGGACCTCACCCTGCTGTTCGACGTCGATCCCGCCGAGGGGTTCCGGCGGATGCGCGGCCGGCGGCGCGACCGCTTCGAGCGCGAGCCGCTCGCCTTCCATCGGCGCGTGCGTCGGGGCTACCTCGAGATCCTGCGCGCGGAGCCCAAGCGCGTGCGCCTCGTGCGCGCGGGGGAGGCCCCGGACGTGGTCGCCGCGGCGGTGCGCGCGAGCGTCGAGGAGTTCCTGCGTGGCGCTTGACGCGATCCGCGACCAGCCGCGTGCCGTCGCGCTGCTCCGGCGGGCGCTCGCGACCGACCGCGTCGCGCATGCGTACGCGTTCGTCGGGCCGCCGGGCGCGGGACGGATGACGACCGCGCTCGCCTTCGCCCACGCGCTGCTCTGTGGTAGCGGGGGCCGCGAGGCGGGTGCGGTCGGCGGGTGGCCCGAGACGAGGCGCGACCCGGCTGCGTCCGGCATGCCGCCCTGTGGACGGTGTCACGGCTGCCGGCTCGCCGCCGCGCGCACGCATCCCGATCTGCACGTGATCGCGCCGACGCCGCCCGAGACGAATCCGAAGGGCGCCCGCGCGATCCGCATCGACGCGATCCGCGAGCTGGAGCGCCAGGCGGCGCTCCGGCCGGTGATGGCGCCCCGGAAGCTGTTCGTCCTCGACGAGGCCGAGCGCATGACGGGCGAGGCGCCCCAGGCGTTTCTCAAGACCCTCGAGGAGCCGCCCCCCGCGACGGTGCTGATCCTCATCCTGCCGCGGGCGCGGGCGCTGCCCGCCACCGTCATCTCGCGCTGTCAGGTCGTGCGCTTCGAGCCGCGTGGCGGGGAGGCTGCCGCGGTCGCGCGTGCCCAGGCGCGCACGCTCCTGGGCGAGGTGAGGGCTGAGGGCACCGACGCGATGTTCAGGCGCACCGAGCGCATCGACCGCGAGACGGCAGAGGGGCTCGTGGATGCCTACTGGCTCCTCTGCCGCGATCTCGTCCTGGCCAAGGCGGCCGTCCCCGCCTCGCTGCTCGCCGACACCCCGCGTGCCGTGGAGCTCGCCCGCGAAGCCGAGACGTGGACGCTCGACGACCTGCTGCGGGCGATCGAGCTCTGCCGGCAGGCGCGGGAGGCGCTCGCGCGTAACGTGGCGCCCCGGCTCACCCTCGAGGTGATACTGAGCCGCCTTGCCCTGCGGGCGGCATGAGGATAGATCCATGGAATCTCAGGCGGAATACCTGATCGGGGTCCGGCTCCACGGGAGCGCGCCGGCCGACGACTACAAGCTGGTCGATCTGGATGCCCACGTGGGCGACCTCGTGGTGGTCGAGACGGCGCAGGACACGGCGATCGGCGAGATCCGGCGGCCCAAGCGTGCGCTCCCGGAGACGAAGCGCGACCGCCTCTATCGCCGCGTCGTGCGCCTGGCGACGGAGGCCGAGGGCCGCGAGTACCGCGAGCGCCGCGAGCGCGAGAAGGCGGCGATCGTCACCTGCGCAGAGCTGGCGCACGCGCGGGGGCTCTCGATGAAGGTGGTGGACGTCGAAATGCAGCCGGCCGCGCGCCGCGTCACCGTCTATTTCAACGCCGAGGACCGCGTCGACTTCCGCGAGCTGGTCCGCGACCTCGCCCGCGAGTTCCACTCTCGGATCGAGATGCGCCAGGTCGGCGCGCGCGATACGACCAAGCTCATGGACGGCATCGGACCGTGCGGCCGCCAGCTCTGCTGCTCGTCCTACCTCCGGCGCTTCGAGCCGATCTCCGTGAGGATGGCGAAGGCCCAGGACATGCCGCTCACCGACAACCGGCTCCTGGGCAACTGCGGACGGTTGAAGTGCTGTCTCCTCTACGAGTTCTCGACGTACCAGGAGCTCCGGGCGCACCTGCCGCGCGTCAACACGCCGTGCCAGGCCTCGTGCGGCGGCGGCGGCTGCATGGCCGGCAAGGTGACCTCGATCCGCGTGCTCAAGCAGACCGTGGTGGTCGGCTTCCCGGACGGAACCGAGGCGGAAGTGCCGCTCGACCAGCTCACCTGGGAGGGGCGGCCCCACATCCAGGCCCAGCTCGAGGACTCGTGACCGACGGCGCCCGCGTCTTCTACCTCACGACGCCGATCTACTACGTCAACGACCGTCCGCACCTCGGCCATGCCTACACGACGATCGTCGCCGACGCGATGGCACGCTACCGGCGCCTGGCCGGTGACGATGTCTGGTTCCTCACGGGGACCGACGAGCACGGCGACAAGATCGCGCAGGCCGCCGCCGCCGCCGGGATGACTCCCCAGCAACTCGCCGACCGCAACTCGGCGGCGTTCCGGGACGCGTGGCGCCAGCTCGGGATCCAATACTCCGACTACATCCGGACGACCGAGCCGCGCCACACGAAGGTCGTCCAGGCGATCCTCCAGACTCTGTGGGACAAGGGCGAGCTCTACCTCGGCAAGTACGGCGGCCCATACTGCTTCGGCTGCGAACGCTTCTACACCGAGAAGGAGATCGTCGAGGGCAAGTGCCCGGACCACCAGACGCCGCTCGCGTGGATCGAGGAGGAGAATTACTTCTTCAAGATGTCGAAGTACCAGGCGTGGCTGATCGAGACCATCGAGCGCCAGCCTGACCTGATCCGCCCGGAGCGCTACCGCAACGAGATTCTCGGCTTCCTGCGTGACCCGCTGCAGGACCTCTCGATCAGCCGGCCGAAGAGCCGGTTGAGCTGGGGCATCCCGCTGCCGTTCGACGACACGTACGTCACGTATGTCTGGTTCGACGCGCTGATCAACTATGTCTCGGCGCTCGGCGGCCCCGGGGACGCGCGCTTCGAGACGTACTGGCCGCACGTCCAGCACGTGACCGCCAAGGACATCGTGAAGCCCCACGCGATCTACTGGCCCTCTATGCTCAAGGCCGCGGGCCTGCCCGTCTACCGGCACCTGAACGTCCACGGGTACTGGACGCTCGGCGGCCGCAAGATCTCCAAGTCCGTGGGGAACCTCGTGGAGGCGCTCGCGCTCAAGGATACGTACGGCAACGACGCCTTCCGCTACTTCGTCCTGCGCGAGATGGTCTTCGGCCTCGACGCCGACTTCTCGGAGGAGGCGCTGGTCGGGCGCCTCAACGCCGACCTGGCCAACGACCTGGGTAACCTCGTCTCGCGCGCGACGACGCTGCTCAGCTCCTTGGCCCCCGACGAGCAGCCCGCGCTCGCCAGCGCCGCGGGACCTCACCAGCGGGTGCGCGCGGCTTCGGGCGAAGCCCGCAAGATCGTCGACGCCGCGATGAGCGAATTCGCGTTTCAACGCGCCCTCGGCGCCCTCTGGGAGTTCATCGGTGAGGTCAACCGCTACATCGACACGACGCAACCCTGGGCGCTGGCGAAAGACCCGACAAGGAAGCCCGAGTTCCACCGGGTGATGGTGACGTTGGCGGACTCCCTTCGTTTCCTTGGGATCATCCTCACGCCGTTTCTGCCAGACGCCGCGACGAAGATCCGACACGCAGTCGGCGACGTGCGTGAGCCTCGCCTCGAGAATGCTCAGATGGGACGCGACGACCGCCTCTCGCGAGTTGAGCGGCTGTCGGGGCTCTTCCCCCGTGTGGAAGCGATAAAACAATCGGACTCGACGGACGCAGCCACGCGCACCCGCGGCACGCCACCCACGGGACACGCCGACCCAGCGGCCCTCGTTACAGTATCCGATTTCTCCAGGGTCGAGCTGCGCGTCGCCGAGGTGTTGACCGCAGAGGCCGTGCCGAAATCGAGGAAGCTCCTCAGGCTCACGGTCTCGCTCGGCAGCGAGCAGCGAACGCTCGTCGCGGGCATCGCCGAGCACTACGCGCCGGCGGAGCTCGTGGGCAAGAAGGTCGTCGTCGTGGCCAACCTGGTGCCGGCGAAGCTCATGGGGATCGAGTCCCACGGGATGGTGCTGGCCGCCTCCACCGAGGGGAAGCTGGCCGTGCTCACGGTCGACCGTGACCTGCCGCCGGGAGCGAAGATCACGTGACGCCGCGGCCCGAGCTCGGCGCGGACGAGTTCGTGGATTCGGTCCTGGAAGTCGCGGCGCGCGACGCGTCGATCGCGCGGGTGCTGCGCGAGATCTGCGGTCTCGACGGCGCGGCCCGCGCGAGCGCGCTCGACCTCGTCGGCGCCCACCTCCGCATCCACTCCGCCGCCGGCGACGTCCTCGACTGCGTCCTCGCCCTCAAGCGCGACGACGTCGCGCGGCGGATCGCCGAGCGGCTCGGCCCGGCCTAGCGGCGGGCCCGCCGACCGCGCGCGTGGAACGGGCACTGGCCTTTCTGTCGATCTGGGGCGTGTCGTGCGCCTCGTTCGGCGGTGGGCTCCTCACGCTGTTCGTCTTCCGCCGCGGCCTGCCGAACGTCGGCTGGATGGTCGGCTACCTCCTGCTCCTCTGGCTGCTCTTCGCCGTCTTCGTCGACATCCGGGCGCTCGAGGGCTCGGAGCGGAAGTCGCTGCGCCTCCTCGTGACGGCGGTCGATTACACGATCCAGACCCTCTACCACGGCCTGCTCCTCTTCGTGCTGCCGGCCTACTGGGCCGCTACCACGCTCACCTCGCGGAACGCCGCGTTCCTTGCGTTGCTCGTGACCCTGGCGCTCCTGGCGACCTTCGACCCGTGGTACCGGGCCGTCGTCCAGCCGCGGCCGTGGCTCGGGTACGTCTTCTTCGTCGTGTCGATCTTCGCGTCGCTCAACGTGGCGCTGCCGCTGGTCGGCGTGCCGCCGTTCCCGTCGCTCATCGCGAGCGCGTTCCTGGCGTCGGTCGCGCTCACGCCCGCGGTCCGGCGCGGCCAGCGTCTCCCCTGGCCCGCGGCGTTCCGGGCCACCGTCGCCGTGGGGGTCGTGGCCGCGACGATCGTCGCGCTCGGCCGTGCCGCGATCCCGCCGGCGCCGCTCTTCCTCGCGCGCGCCGTGATCGCGTGGGACGTGTTGAGCACGGACGCGCTCGAGCTCGCCCCGAGCCCCATCAGCGCGGACGAGCTCAGGCAACGGGGTCTGATAGCGTACACTCCCATTTACGCGCCGGCCGGGCTGTCCCAGTCGGTCACCCACGTGTGGCGGCGCAACGGGCAGGTGGTGAACGTGGTGAACCTGTCTCCCGTCCGGGGCGGGCGGCAAGAGGGGTTCAGGACCTATTCGCGCAAGACGTCGTTTCCGGCCGATCCGACGGGCCGCTGGACGGTGGACGTCGAGACGAGCTCGGGTCAGCTCATCGGCCGGCTGCGCTTTCGCGTGACCCCGTAGAGCTCCCAATCACGAGAGGAGGCTGTCATGCCTGAGACAGTGCGAGCCGTCGACTACTTCTACGTGATGGTGCCCGACAAGCCGGGCGAGGGGGCGCGGCTCCTGGGCGAGCTCAAGCGGGCGGGCGTGAACCTGATCGCCTACTCGGGCTTCCCGAGCGGACGTGGCGCCCAGCTCGACTTCGTCCCGTCCGATCCCGACCAATTCCGTGCCGTCGCCAAGCAGAACAAGTGGAAGGTGAAGGGGCCGAAGCGCGCGTTCGTGATCGAAGGCGACGACCGGGTCGGCGCCTGCTCGGACCTCCTCAACAAGCTCGCCGCGGCGAAGATCAATGTGACCGCCATGGACGCGCTGGCGGTCGGCTTCGGGCGCTGGGGAGCGATCCTCTGGGTCAAGCCGGGCGCCGTCAAGAAGGCGGCCACCGTCCTGGGAGTGATGTGACGCCGGACCTCTTCGACACCCACGCGCACCTGCACTTCCCGGAGTTCGCCGACGATCTCGACGCCGTCCTGGCACGGGCGCGTGCGGCCGGGGTGCGGCACATGGTCACGATCGGCACCGACGTCCCGAGCTCGCGCGCGGCCGTGGCGCTCGCCGCGCGCGAGCCCGACGTCTGGGCCGCGGTCGGCATTCACCCCCACGAGGCGGGCCTGGCCGACCCCGCCCAGCTCGCCGAGATCGAGCGGCTCGCCGCGGCGCCACGCGTGGTCGCGATCGGCGAGACCGGCCTCGATTTCTTTCGCAATCTCTCGCCCCGCGACGCCCAGGCGCGCGCGTTCCGGGCCCAGCTGGCCCTGGCCCGGCGGGCGCGCAAGCCCGTGCTCGTCCATTGCCGCGACGCCCACGAGGAGACGCTGGCGATCCTCGCCGAGGGGTCGGTGGGCGAGACCGGTGGGATCATGCACTGCTTCTCCGGCGACACGGCGATTGCCAAGCGCTGCCTCGACCTGGGATTGCTGATCTCGCTCGCGGGGCCGGTGACCTACCCGAAGGCCCGCGCGCTCCCCGAGGTGGCGAAGCTCGTGCCCGGCGACCGCCTCGTCGTCGAGACCGACTGCCCGTTCCTCCCGCCCCAGCCCCACCGGGGCCAGCGCAACGAGCCCGCCTATCTCACGATCACCGCCGCGCGCGTGGCCGAGCTGCGTGGCGAGCCGCTCGCCGGGCTCGCGGCCCGCATGTCGGAGAACGCCCGCACGCTCCTCCGCCTGCCGTGACGCGCGCGCTCGCGCTGGCCGGCCTGCTCGCCGGCCGGCCGAACGCCGAGCGCGAAGCGGCGGTGGCCGACGCGCTCGCGTCGCGCGGCGTTCCGTTCGTCCGTCATGCGTTCGCGATCGGCGAGAGTCGCGGCGAGAGCTTCGCGGTGGACCTGGGCTCGGGCGACCGGGTCTTCGTGCTCTGCGCCCACCATGACGCCGTCCCCGGCAGCCCGGGCGCCAACGACAACGCCGCCGCCGTCGGGATCCTTCTCGAGCTCCTCGAGCGCGTCCCGGTCCCGCCGGGGCTCCGCGTGCGGCTCCTCTTCACGGCGGCCGAGGAGCTCGACTACCTCGGCGCCCGCGCGTACGTGCGCGACGTCGGCGTGTCTGGGGTCGTCGGCGCCCTGAGCCTCGAGCTGTGCGGCATCGGCGACAGCCTGGTCGTGTGGGATGCGGCCGAGGAGACCCCCGTCACACGCGCCTTCCGCGCCGCGCTCGACGCGCTCGGGCTCCAGGCGGACGCGGGCTACCACGTCGTCGGCCGGATCCCCCGCTTCGGCAGCGACCACCGGGCGTTCGCGGCCGCGGGCGTGCCCGCCCACGGGCTCACCGTGGTCCCCGCCGCGAACGCCGACGCGCTCCGGCGGTTCATCTTCCACCCGAGGTGGGGCGCCCTCAGATTCCTGCTCCGCCGCCCGGCACCCTTCGACACCTATCACACCCCCCGCGACGCCGTCGCCACGCTGGACCCGCGGGCGCTCGACCTCGTCGGCCGCGCCCTCGAGGCCGTGATCGCCGAGGTGGGATGACGCGCGACTAGGGCGCGCCGGGCCCGGGCTCGATGCGGGTCAGGAGGCGCCTGCTCCGGGGCGCGTCGGCCGCGGGGACCAGGATGACCACGCCGCCCTGGTCGCCGACCGAGAACGGGTGCACCGAGTGGGCGAGGTGCGAGCGTAGCAGCGTCGGGATGCCCTCGCTCTCGAAGAGGCTCTTCACGACCTCCGCCTCCGCCCGATCGCAGCGGTGCACGGCGACGAGGCTGCGCGCGTCGCGCGGCTCGGTCGGCCGTGTCGGGAACCGGATCACCTTGCCACGGCGGGTCATGGCTCCGAGTATAGTCCGACGGCGCCGACGAGACCCGCCACGGCCGAAGTAGCGTACAATCTGGCCCTGGACCCCGGGCCATCCGGACGCGAGGTGCCTATGGAGAAGTTCGAGTATTTCAGCGGCACGCCAGAGGTCGGGATCGTCCCCCGTGCGCCCCACGCCGGTCCCCTCATCCGCCAGGCCTACGAGCAAGAGCACGGTCGGGGTGGCTTCGCGGGCAAGGTCACCCACAGCTATCATCTGTACCCTCCCACGAACTGGCTGCCCGACGAGACGCGCGTGCTGGACGGCCGCGCGTGGGCGCCCCACTGGGACTCGCCGCTCCGGCCCATCGGGGGCACCCACCACCTCTTGAGCGTCATGAGGCCCGACGCGCCGCGCGACGTCTATCGCGGGATGGCGCGGCTCGTCCGGAACAGCACGGTGGCGATGCACGTCACGGCTCCGCGCGCCCCCATGGACTACTTCTTCGAGCACCACGGGGCGACGCTCGTCTTCTTCGTCCACCAGGGCGGCGGCACGCTCGAGACGATGTTCGGCCCGATCGAGTTCCGGAAGGGCGACTTCCTGATCGTCCCGAAGGGGATCACCCACCGGTTCGAATTGGCGCCGGGCCCGCAGTACTACTGGGTGTACGAATCCTTCGCGGGCGACCCCGAGAAGTCCGAGGCGCCCACGACCGGGCAGTTCATCACCCACAGCCGGAGCGATTACAAGTACCCCCGCACGCTCGACACGCGAAACGAGTCTGGCCGGTTCGAGATCGTCTCGAAGGTCGCCGACGTGTATACCCGTCGCGTGCACCCGACCCACCCCTTCGACGTGGTCGGCTGGCGCGGCGACTACCTTCCGTACAGGTTCGCCGTCGAGGACGTGCGACCGCTCGTCGCCGACCGTTCGCACGTGCCGCCCTCGGGCCACACGATCTTCAAGCTCCCGGGGTGCTACCTCTGCATCTTCACCGTCCGCTCGGTCGAGAAAGAAGGGATGTGGCTGCCGTTCTTCCACAAGAACCTCGATTATCTGGAGACGCTCGGCTACCACTTCGGCGACTTCTTCAGCGGCGGCGGCGTGGTCCGTGAGGGGATGGTGACGCTCCATCCCGTCGGCCTGCCCCACGGGCCGAAGCCGGCGTCCCTGAAGGCGTTCCTGGACGGGAAGAATCCGGGCGTCCACAACGAGGTGGGGATCATGGCCGACCTCGCGAACCCGACCGAGATCTCGGAGTTCGCGCTGTCGCTCTCGGCGCCCGACTACATGGCGGCCTGGTCCGCCTACACGACCGACCCGCGCTTCGTGCACCGGCCCGACCGGCTCGCGGAGATCCGCGCGCTGGCCGAGCGCGATGCGGACGCGCGCGACGAGCTCCGGCCGAGGTATCCGGAACGCGAGTGACGGCGGTCCGCGTCCACTGCGAAGAAGCGGAGCGCGCGGCCGCGCTCGCCTTCGACCTGCGCGCGCTCTCCGACGACTTCTACGACGACCCGTTCCCCACCTACCGAGGGCTGCGGCGCTGGGACCCCGTGCACCGCTGCCCCGACGACTCCTACTTCCTCACGCGCTACGACGACGTCGTCACCGTCTATGCGGACCACCACGCGTGGAGCTCAGACAAACGCGTGGAGTTCGCGCCGAAGTTCGGCACGAGCCCACTCTACGAGCACCACACCACGAGCGTCGTCTTCCGCGACCCGCCCGATCACACGCGCATCCGGAGGCTCTTCGCCCCGGCGTTCACGCCGAAGGCGCTCGCGGCGCTCGAGCCGCGCGTCGTCCGGTTCGTCGACGGGCTCCTCGACGGCGCGGCGGCCCGGGGCGGGATGGACGTGGTGGACGACTTCGCCGCCGCGTTGCCCGTGCAGCTTATCGGCGACATGCTGGGCGTGCCGCAGGAGGAGCGCGGGCCGCTCCGCGGCTGGTCGCTCGCGATCCTCGGGGCGCTCGAGCCGGAGCCGGGCCCCGAGCGCCTCGAGGTGGGCAGCCGCGCCGTCGAGGAGTTCAAAGACTACCTCCGCCGGCTGATCGCCGACCGGCGGCGGCGCCCGTCCACCGACCCCGGCGAGATCCTCTCGGCGCTCCTCGCGGCGGAGGACGCCGGCGACCGGCTCACCGAGCTCGAGCTCCTGCACCAGTGCATCTTTCTCCTCAACGCGGGCCACGAGACCACGACGAACCTGATCGCCAACGCCGTCGTGAGCCTCCTCGAGCACCCCGCGGAGCTGGCGCGCCTGCGAGCGGAGCCGGCGCTCCTGGGGACCGCCGTGGAGGAGTTCCTGCGCTTCCAGAGCCCGAACCAGCTCGGCAACCGCCGCGCCGCACGCGACGCGGTGATCGGCTCGGTCGAGATGCTCGCGGGGACGCTCGTCACGCTCGGGATCGGTGCGGCCAACCGCGACCCCGCCCAGTTCCACGAGCCGGACCGCCTCGACCTCGCGCGCACGCCCAATCGCCACCTCGCGTTCATCACCGGCATCCACGCCTGCGCCGGGATGTGGCTCGCGCGGATGGAGGGCCGTGTCGCGATCGGCCGACTCGTCGCCCGGTTCCCGAATCTGCGCGCGTCGGGGCGGCCGGTGCGCGCCCGGCGGGCACGCTTCCGGGTGGTGAGCTCCTTCCCCGTCGCCGTATGACGCGTCTCCCGCTCCGCCTCCTGCTCGAGCCGTACCGCTGACCTCCGCTGGCGTCGTCGTCGCCTGCCCGTGCGGCGAGGTGTACGAGCTCAGGCCCGAGTACGCGGGCCGGCTCCTCGAATGCCCCGCGTGCGGGCGCCACCTGCGCGCCGGGCCGGCGCCGGGGACGGGCCAGCCGGCGGCGTCGCAGGGCGATCCCGCGTTCGACCGCGACGTGTTCCTCCTGCGCGCCGTGCAGAACGGCGTGGCTATGTGCTTGCGCTGTTCGACACCCTCAATCTCCTCTTAGAGGTCGCGGGCGGCGGGCAGGTGAGGGAGGGACGCGGCGGCGCGGACGGCGCGGCAGATCGCGCGTGCGACCGCGTCGGCCGCGGCCACGCCGAGGCGGGTCAGGTCGGCGCGGACGTCGCCCAGCGCGAGCGTGAAGAGGGTGTCGCCGTCGAACGCGGTGTGGGGCGGCGAGAGCGCGCGCGCGAAGCCGAGCATTCCGAGCGAGGCGAGCATGGCGGCCCCGGCGCGGTCGAGGCCGGCGTTCGTCGCGACCACGCCGATCGTCGTGTGCTCCGGCGCGGCGAAGCGGCCGAGCGTGGCGCCGGCCAGGAGCTCCTTGGCCGAGTCCACGAGGCGTCGCCCCTCGGCGCCGTCGCGCGTGCCGGCGACGAGGGCGCCCGTGTCGGGATCGCGCACGTCACCGACGGCGTTGACCGCCACGAGCGCGCCGACGACGACCTCGCCGAGCCGCACGCTCGCGCTGCCGATGCCGCCGCGCATCGCCCGGGCGATGCCGTGGATCTTGCCGACGCTCGCTCCGGCGCCCGCGCCGACGCTGCCCTCGGCCACGGGGCTCGCGACGGCGCGCGCGGCCGCGTCGTACCCCATCTCGCGCGTGGGGCGGGCGCGGCGGTCGCCGACGCCGAGGTCGAAGAGGAAGGCGCCCGGCACGTGCGGGACGACCGCGGGGCCCGCGGCGAAGCCGACGCCGCGCTCCTCGAGCCAGCGCATGACGCCGTAGATCGCCTCCTCGCCGAACCGGCTGCCGCCGCCGAGGACGACGCCGTTGACCGTCGCGACGAGGTGGCGGGGGTGGAGGTAGTCGAGACCGACGACGTCGTTGGCGCCGCCGCGGAGCGCGACGCCGCACGTCGCGGCGCGGTCGCACAGCACGACCGTGACGCCGGTGAGGCCGACCGGGTCGGTCGCGTGACCGACGCGGATCCCCGGGACGTCGGTGATCACGCGCCGGGCTTGCGGCTGACGTCGGAGGCGCGGAGGCGGCCCGACGCGACTTCCGCCGCGACCTCGAGGGCCCGCCGGGTGAGGGCGCGCGCAAACGGGTGACGACTCACGTCGGCGTCCGGGTCGGCGAGGGCGGCCGCCGCGGCGCGGGCGAGCCCGCCCGTGTCGGCGCGCTCCGTCGCGTCGAACACGAGCGCCATCTCGGCGAGTCGCCGCGCCCAGCGCCGGCGCGCCTCGGGGCCGAGCTCGCGCGCGATCACGCGGCCGACGATCGCGTCCTCGCGCTCGGCCTTGGTCTGGTCGGAGACGACGAGGCGGCTCTCGCGGGCCGCGAGGAGATCGACCGCGTCGGCCTGCACGGCCTCCGGATCGAGGAACCAGCCGGCCGTCTCGGGGAGCTCCGCGAGCGCGGCCGAGCGCTCGACCAGCGCGGGATCGGCGGCCGGAAGCGGGAGCGGCACCGGCGGGGTCGCGCCATCGAACAGCCGGCGCCAGCGCGCGAAGGCTTCGGGCGGCGCGGTTCCGAGCGCCTGGTGAAGGGCGAGCGCCTCGGCGGCGAGGCCCCGCGCGCGCGGGGGATCGCACTCGACCCACGGGAGCTTCTGCGACGCCCGGAGGGCCGCGAGCTCGGCCTCGAGCCGCCGCTTGGTGATCTCGCCGCCCGCGACCTCGAGGATGCCGGCCGTGTCGTTGACGATGAGCGAGCAGAGCGTGGCGCCGCCGAAGCCGCCCTCGAACAGGATCCACACGGCGCGCGAGCCGCTGCCGTCGACGCCCGAGACCCACGCGCGCGTGGCGCGCTCGGCCGCGCGCTCGACGACGGGGCGCGGCGCCGGCCGCGGCGGCGGCGTCACGCCCCGCTGCGCCAGCCGGTAGAGCGCCCGCTTCGCGGCGCGGCGCACCGCGCGCTCGGCGCCCGAGGCGAGCGCGGCCAGCGCGGGCAGGGCCTCGGCGCCGTGGGCGTCGGCAAACGAGCGGAGCGTGTCGTCCAGGGCGTCCTCGGCGAGGCCGCGGAGCCGCTCGGCGTCGAGGACGGGCGCGGTCATCCGAAGCGGAACCCGAAGAACGGGTGCTGCGGATGGTCGTGGAAGTGGACCTTGTGTGCGTACTCGAGCACGGCCACGTAGCGCTCGAAGCGGTCGGCGAGCCGTCGGTAGAGCGGCGCGCCGGCGCCGCCCGTGCGCGAGCTCGCGCGGTCGTGCTCGGAGACGAAGGCGTAGGCGCGCTTGCCCTGGTCGATGTAGTAGCGGGTCGAGGCGGTCTGCTCGACGCGCTCCGGGAAGATCCCGGTCATGAAGAGTGTGAAGTCGCCGATGTGCCGTCGCACGACCACCTCGCGCTCGGGCTGGAAGGACGCCCGGTCCTCCCAGACGGCCTGTGTCTCGAGGAGCATGTCCACGACCGTCTCGAGGCGCGGCATCGCGAGCCCCCGCGGGTAGAGATTGTCGGTGCGCGCGAAGCGCGTGAGGAGATCGGCGAGGTACGCCGAGGCGGGATCGTCGCCCAGGGCCAGGTCGCGGAGGCTCGCTCCGATCGCCCGACCGAAGAACTTCCGGAGCTCCACAATCCGGATGATAGCAAAACCTTGCTAGAATCCGAGCCCGTGGCCGAGCGGTCGGGTGCCAAGCTCTCCTGGATGCTCGTCGTGGCGAGCCTGCTGTTCTTGGTCCTCCTGCTCTATGTCATGTTCGTCGGCTACCTGCCCGCGAAGCAGCGGATGGCGGGGCTCGAGCGCGAGCTCCGGCAGCTCTACCGGCACGAGGCGGAGCTCCAGCTGAAGCTCCAGGCGCAGGAGCAGGGGCAGACGCAGCGCGAGCGCCAGCTCGCGACGCTCGCCGCCGAGCGCGCCGCGCTGGCCAAGCGCGTCGAGGCGCTCGAGCGCGAGCTCGCGGCCGCGCGCGGACGCCGCTGAGCGCGCGTTACAACACCCCGAGCAGCCTCTCGTCCGTCTCGCGGAGGCCCAGCGAGATCCGGAGGTGGCCGGGGAAGCCCACGCCGGCGCCGTCCCGCACGAGGAGACCCGCGCGGAGGAGCTTGTCCCTGAGGGCCGCCGCGTCGGGGACCTTCACGAGCAGGAAGTTCGCCTGGGACGGCGGGAAGGCGTACCCGCGCTTCCGCAAGCCCGCCGAGACGAACGCGCGCTCCTCGAGGACGAGGCGTCGGGTCTGTTCCCGGTGCTCCCCGTCCTCGAGCGCCGCGAGCGCCGCCGCCTGGCCCAGGCGGTTGACGTTGTAGGGCGCGCGCACGCGGTTCAGGCGATCGCACGTCTCCGCGGTCGCCACCGTGTAACCCACGCGGAGCCCCGCGAGCCCCGCGATCTTCGAGAAGGTCCGCAGCACGATCAGGCGCGGATAGCGCGCGAGGAGGCCGACGCCGTCGGGATACTCCGGATCGTCCGCGAAGTCGCAGTAGGCCTCGTCGAGGAGGACGAGCGGCGGGTCGGCGCCGAGCGCGTCGAGGAAGGCGAGAAGCGGCGCCTTCTTGATGATCGTCCCCGCCGGATTGTGCGGCGAGCAGAGGATCACGGCCTTCGTCCGCCCGGTGACCTTCCGGCGCATGTCGTCGAGGTCGGTCTCGTACCCGGCGAGCGGGCTCGCGACGACCCGCGCGCCCGCGAGGATGGCCGAGGTCGCGTACGGCTCGAAGGAGGGCTCGGGGACGACGACCTCGTCGCCACGCTCGAACGCCGCGAGCGCCACGAGCGCGATCAGCTCGTCGGCGCCGTTGCCGACGACGAGCTGCTCGGGCGCGACGCCGAGCCGCTGGGCGAGGGCCTCACGCAGCGCGAGGGCGCCACCGTCGGGGTAGAGGTGCACGCGCGTCGCCTCGTGCGCGATCGCGGCGACGACGCGAGGCGAGGGTCCGAGGGGGTTCTCGTTCGCCGACAGGCGCACGAGCTCCGGCAGGCCGAGCTCCGCCGCGAGCCGCTCGAGGGGCTTCCCCGCGTCGTACGGGGTCATCCCGTCGAGGACGGCGCGCCAGACGTTCCTCACGGCCCCATTCTAGTAAGTCTGCGTCGGATTTGACAGTCTTCGTTCCCGGTTGCTACGCTCTGGCCGTCATGTCCGTCGAGCTGTATCGCCGGGCCCGGCGTGCAGAGGCCAGAGCGCCGCGCGCGCCCGAGCGGCGGCGCCTTCGCCTCGAGTTTTTCCGTCAGGCCCTTGCCGAGGGATACGACGCGCTCAAGGTGCGTCACGCCGAGGGCGCGTCGGGCCAGGAGTCCGTCCGCACCCACGCGCGGCTGATGGACGACGTGATCTTCTCGCTCACGCGCCTCATCGCCGCCGACGCGGTCGGCGACGGCCTCGAGGCGACGCCGCTGGTCGTCATCGCGCTCGGCGGCTACGGCCGGGGGGAGCTCCACCCGCTCTCGGATGTCGACCTCATGGTCATTTACGGCGACGTGATGTCGCCGTACGTGCAGCGGATGATGCAGGAGCTGCTCTACTCCCTCTGGGACCTCGGGCTCCACGTCGGCCACAGCCTCCGCTCGCTCGACGACTGCGTCGCGATGGCGCACACGGACTTTCCGAGCCGCACGTCCATGCAGGAGGCGCGCTTCCTCGCGGGCGAGCGGCGCCTGTTCGCGCGCTTCCAGCGGGTGCTGCGCGAGAACGTTTTCAGCCGTGACTTCGGCCAGTTCCTCGAGACGACCCTGGTGGAACGCGACGCGCGCTACCGCAAGCACGGCGCGTCCCCGTACATCGGCGAGCCGAACGTCAAGGAGTCGGCGGGTGGCCTGCGCGACATGCACACGGCCATGTGGCTCGGCGAGGCGAAGTTCGGCGCCCGCACGCTGCGCGAGCTCGCCGACAAGGGGCTCATCACGCCGCGCGAGCAGGCGGCGGCGGATGGCGCGCTGACGTTCCTCTGGCGCGTGCGCAACGAGCTCCACTTCTTCTCGGGCCATAAGAACGACGTCCTCACGCGCGACCTCCAGCCTCGGATCGCCAAGAACCTCGGTTACGAGAACGACGAGACGTCGCTCGGCGTCGAGCGCTTCATGCGCGACTACTATCTGCACGCGCGGGTCATCCACCGGGTGTCGAAGCGGCTCATCGCGCGCTGCCAGGAGACGCTCTCGCGTCGCGGCTCCGCCGAGCGGCGCCAGCGGCAGCAGGCCCTCGCGGACGGGCTCGTGTTCTTCGACGGCCGGCTCCACCTCGCCGACCGCGACCCCTCGCAGCTCCGGACGGATCCGGCCCGTCTCATGAAGGTGTTCTGGCACCTGCACCGGCTGGGCTGCGAGCTGGCGCTCGATCTCGAGCGAGCGGTGGAGGACTCGCTCCACCTCGTCGACGACGCGTTCCGCCGGGCGGACGCGGTCCGGGAGCTCTTCCTGGACGTCTGCCGGACGTGGGGCCGCGTGGCCCAGACGTTCTCGGAGATGCACGAGCTGGGGCTCCTCGGCCGCTATCTGCCCGAGTTCGGCGCGCTGACGTGCCTGGTGCAGTACGACGCCTACCACAAGTTCTCCGCGGATCAGCACTCGTTGTTGGCCGTCGAGCACCTCGAGGCGCTGGCGCCCGGCCAGTCGGCGGAGTCGGAGGGGGCCGCGCACGTCCTCAGCGAGGTGGAGAAGCCCGAACTCCTGATGCTGGGGATGCTGCTCCACGACATCGGCAAGGCGAAGGGGCACGGCCATGTCGCCAAGGGCATCCCGCTGGTGCGCGAGCTGACCGCGCGCCTGGGGCTCCCGGCCGCCGACGCGGCCGTCGTCGAGTTCCTCGTGGCGCACCACCTGACAATGTCGCACGTCGCCCAGCGGCGCGACATCGACGACCCGCGGACGGTCACCGACTTCGCCGCCGCCGTCAGCGACCCGTCGCGGTTGCGCATGCTCTACCTCCTGACCTATGCCGACATGCGCGCCGTCGGCCCCGGCGTCCTCACGCCCTGGCAGGCGCGAATCCTGCACGAGCTCTACACCCGGACGCTCGCCGCCCTCACCGGCGGCCGCGTGGCGAAGCCGAGCCGGACGAAGCTCGCGGAGCGGCTGCACGCGGCGGCGAAGCGCGAGGTGGACCTCCAGGCCGTGAAGGCGCACCTCGCGATGATGGCCGACCGCTACCTCGAGTCCACGAGCGTGCAACGGATGGCCGAGCACTTGCGGCTGCTCGGCGGCCTCGGCGAGACGCCGGTGGTGACCGCGCTGTTCCAGCATCCCGACCTCGGGTCCTCCGACCTCGTGGTCGTCACGCGCGACCTGCCCGGCCTCTTCTCGCTGATCGCGGGTACACTCGCGGCGAGCGACGTCAACATCATCTCGGCGCAGATCCACACGCGCGCGGACGGCATTGCGATCGACACCTTCCAGGTGAACGACCCGGTGGGCGAGGTGATCGGCTCGCCCGCCCGCTGGGCGCGCCCGCTCGAAGCGCTCCGCGCCGTGCTCACCGGCGAGCAGACCGTGCCCGCGCTCCTCGCCCGGCGTCGCGCCGCGGGACGCGAGGCGACGGGCCCTGGTGGCCCGCCGAAGATCGCCCTCGACAACCAGCTCTCGGACACCGCCACGGTGATCGAGGTGAAGTGCCCGGACCGGCTCGGTCTGCTCTACCTCATCACGCGGACGCTCGCCGGGCTCGGGCTCGACATCGTGAGCGCGCGGATCGCGACCGAGATCGACCAGGCGTTCGACACGTTTTACGTGCAGGACCACGAGGGGCGGAAGATCGAGGATCCGGAGACGCTCGAGCGCGCCCGCGAGGCGCTCGAGCAGGCGCTCGGGCAGTCGATCTGACGATGCTGGGGCGCTACCGCGAGCGCGTCCGCGCGTGGACCGACCCGGTGGGCCGCGCCCTGTTCCGGCTGCACCTGCGCCCCAACCATCTCACCGTCATCGGTCTCGGCGTGAGCTTCCTGGCCGCGAGCGCGTTCTCCGCGGGTCGGACGCGTGCGGCCGGGCTTCTCCTGATCGTTGCCGGGCTCTGCGACTTCTTCGACGGCGCGCTCGCCCGCGTGTCGGGCCGCGTGACGCCGTTCGGCGCCTTCCTCGACTCGGTCATCGACCGCTACTCGGATCTGCTCGTCCTGCTCGGCATCGTCGTGTTTTTCGCCCGGATGCCTCACGCGCGCGGGGCGATCGTCGCGATGTCGGGCCTGATCGGCTCGATGATGGTGAGCTACACGAAGGCCCGCGCCGAGTCGATCGGCGTCACGTGCACGGTGGGGATGATGGAGCGCCCCGAGCGCATGATCTGCCTCATCGCCGGCGCGCTCCTCGGCCTCCTCGAGCCCGCGCTCTGGGTCCTCACGATCCTGTCGAACCTGACCGCCCTCCAGCGGATCCTCTTCACGCTGCGGGCGACGCGCTCCATGCCGGCGCTGCGCGCGGTCGTCCTCGGCGCGCTGTTCCTGGCGCCGGCCGCGGCCGGCGCCGGGCCGGCGCGCGCCCGCCCGGCGATCGCGCCCGGGACCGAGCGCGCGTGGGCGGACGCGGTCCTCGCCTACCAGCAGGGCGAGCCCGGCCCGCTCATCCGCGAGTTCGCGACCGAGACCGCGCGGGAGGGCCCGATCGGCGACCACGTCCGCTACCTCCTCGCGCAGGCCCAGGCCCAGACGGGCGATTTCGACGGCGCGCGGGCGACGGCGGCGAGCGTCGCCGAGCGCTACCGCTCGAGCCGCCTGGCGCCGCGCGCGCTCCTCTTGGCCACGACGTTCGCCCTCCGAGTGGGCGACGACGCGCAGGCCCAGACCCTGCTCGGGCGGCTCGTGGACCGATACCCGGACGGGCCCGAGCTGCCCGAGGCGCTCTACCTCCTCGGGATGTCGGCCGAGGCGCGCGGTCAGCGGGAGCTGGCGGCGCGCACGTACCGTGAGCTCCGCGTCCTGCTCCCGGCGAGCGACTACGCTGACGGCGCCGCCGATCGGCTCGCGGCGCTCGAGGCGGCGGGCGTGACCGTGGCGCCGCTCGCGCTCGAGGAGCGGCTGGATCGCGCGGAGCGGCTCGTCCGCGGCGGCGTGGCGCAGACCGCGATCGACGAGGCCGAGCGGATCGCGACCGAGACGCGCGAGTCCGTGATCGCGCTCCGCGCGCTCCGCGTCGTCGCCGACGGCGCGCGGAAGCTCGGCCGGTACGAGGCCGCCGCACGCACCCTCGCCGAGGCCGTGACGCACGCGCCCGCGGCCGAGCGGCCCGCGCTCCAGCTCGAGCGCGGCAAGCTCCTCGTGCGCGCCGGCCAGCCCCAGAAGGCGCTCGTCGCGCTCGACGGAGCGGTGACGGGCGGGGACGCGGACGTCGCCGAGGCGCTCTACCAGCGCGCGCGCATCCTCGACGACCTCGACCGCCGCGCCGAGGCGGCGACCGCCTACCGCGCCGTGATCGCACGCTACCCGTCGCGCGAGGTCGGCGCCGCGTCGCTCTGGCGGTTGGGCTGGCTCGCGTGGCTGGCGGGTGACGCGCGCGGCGCGGCGGGGGAGTGGACGCGCCTCACCGAGCCCGGGGTGGACCGTGGCTACCGGATCGTGGCGCTCTACTGGGCCGGGCGCGCCCGCGCCCAGCAGGGTGACGGAGCTGTCGCGGAGCAGTTGTTCACCCAGGTGCTCGCCGAGGTGCCGCGCAGCTACTATGGCGAGCTCGCCGCGGCCCGGCTCCCCGAGCGGCAGGTCGCGGGCGTCAAGGGGCGGGTGACGCTGCCGGACGAGCCGTCGCAGGCCGTCGCGGCCGATGCCGGCTTCGCGCGGGTCGAATTGCTGCGGCGGATCGGCCTCCTCGAGGACGCGGTCGCTGAGCTGGAGGACCTCGCGGAGCGCGCGACGGGCGACCCGGTGCGCCTCTACGGGATCTCGAGCGCCTACGTGAAGGAGGAGCGGTACCACCTCGCGCTTCGGATCTTCCGCCGCTCCCTCGCTCCGCTCGCGGCGACGGGCGATCCCGCGCTGCCCCAGGCGTTCTGGGAGACGTTTTACCCGTTGGGGTGGCGTGCGGAGCTGACGGCGGCCGCCCAGAGCGCCGGGCTCGATCCCTACCTCGTCGCCGCCGTCGTGCGGGAGGAGTCGAGCTACTACCCGCGCGCCCTCTCGCCCGTGGGCGCCCGCGGCCTCATGCAGCTCATGCCGGACACGATGCCGATGAAGGGCGCGCGCGCGGACCATCTCGACGATCCCGCGCAGAACCTCCGGCTTGGCGCGCGCTTTCTCGCCGCGCTCCTGCGGGAGTTCGGCGACCCGCGTGTGGCGGTCGCCGCCTACAACGCCGGGCCGAAGCGCGTGCGTCAGTGGTGGACCGGCCGGCGCACGGACGACCTCGAGGCGTGGGTGGAGTTGATCCCGTACGACGAGACGCGCCACTTCGTGAAGCGGGTCGTGCTCTCCTGGACCGAGTACCGGCGAATCTACGGCGGTCGCTGAGCGTCTAGCGCGGCGCCGGTGCGCGCGCGGCGACCGCGGCCAGCGGCGCGAGCGGCGCGAGCTGCGCGAGCCGGTCGGCGAGCGGGGGCTCGGTCGCGAGGAGCCCGCCCGTCGCGGGGCCGTTCGCGGCCGCCGCGGCGGAGAGGGCGGCCGCGAGCGTCCGCCGCGGCGCCCCGTGGCCCATCGCGCGCAGGATCGCCGTGGCCCGGGCATCGGCGGCGAGCGCCTGCTCGCGGGTGAACGCGCGGACGACCAGCGGGTTGACCAGGAGGTCGAGCAGCCCGAGCCCGGGGACGGCGATGCCGACGGCGACGAAGCCGGCCGTGACCGAGAGTGAGAGCGTGCGGCGTTGCCCCGCGTGGCCGAGGACCTCGTGCGCTACCTTCTGTGCGACGAGCGCGTCGATGGTGGGCTGGGGCTGCCGCGCCGCTCATGGTACGGAGCGGGCCGCGTCCAGCCGGCAAGAATAGCGACGTCGCGTCGGCGAGACTAGATCTTGGGGCGCGGCGCGCGACGAAGCCCAACGCGTGGAGGCGCGCCCCGCTGACCCCGTCCTGGCGCTACACTGAGGGGCGTGACGTTCAAGCCGCTCGGGCTCGACCACGTCGTGCTCAGGGTGCGCGACCAGGGGCGCTCCCGGCGCTTCTACGAAGAGGTCCTCGGCTGCACCCTCGATCGCGTGAACGAGAAGGTATCGCTCGTCCAGCTCCGCTTCGGCGACCACCTCATCGACCTCCTGCCTGCCGGCCAGGATGCATCGCCAGGAGGGCTCGACCACTTCTGTCTCTCGATCCACTGCGACGATCTGGAGACGGCGGCCCGCGAGCTCCGGAAAAAGGGCGCCGAGCTGGAGGGGGGCGTCGTCCAGCGCTACGGGGCCTACGGCGACGGGCCCTCCCTCTATCTGCGCGATCCCGACGGGTACAAGATCGAGCTCAAACCGCGGATCACCAGACCCACGTAAATACCCTGCTCGCGCCCGGCGTCCAACCGTCCAGAAGCGGATACGGGAGGAGCCATGGGCGCGGTCGTGAAGTTCGCGGTGGTGCTGTACCTGGTGACCCACGGTGTGCCGGTCTCCGGCGACGTGGATCTCCGGAGCCTTGCGACGGTCTTCGTTCAGGCCGTCCTCGCCCAGCTCGGGCTTCTCCGATAGCGTTTCACCCCCGCCTCCCCGCGGTGTCATAACGAGCGGAGGTGGGTCATGGCGAAACGAATCCTGGTCCCGCTCAGCGGCCGAGAGCGCGCCGAGTCCGTGCTGCCCCTGGTCGCTGACGCAGCTCGGAGCTCGGGGGCCACGCTCCGCCTGCTCCGGGTCGCTCCCTATCCCCGGATCCGCACCGCTCCCTCCGGTCGGGTGGTCGCGTACGTCGACCAGGAGACCGATCGGCTCGAGGGGGAGTCGCAGGCCTATCTGCGCGGCGTCGAGGTCCGGCTCGGCGGCGTGGCGGTCGAGCGGCGGGTGGCGTTCGGCGATCCGGCCGGGGAGATCGTGCGGGAGGCCGAGGTCTTCGGCGCCGACCTGATCGCGATGGTGGCGCCGCGACCACGGTGGCTCACGCGCGGGCTCCGCGGCAGGGTGGCGCGACGCGTGCTGCGGAAGGCACCGGGGCCGGTCCTCCTCCTACAGACGTAGCCCCGGTCCTCTCCTAGAGGAGTCCCCGGATCGCCGCGGCGATGTCCTGCTGGCTCGGGATGGTCGCGCGCTCGAGCGAGTCGTTGTAGGGCATCGGCACGTTGCGCGCGGCCACCCGCACGATCGGCGCGTCGAGGACGTCGATCGCCCGCTCGGCGACGAGCGCGGCCAGCTCGGCGCCCCAGCCCCCGCGCTTGACCGCCTCGTGGGCGATCACGAGCCGGCCGGTCTTGGCGACCGACGTGAGAATCGTCGCCTCGTCGAGCGGGACGAGGGTGCGCGGGTCGATCACCTCGACGCTGACACCCTCCTTCTCGAGGTCGGCGGCGGCGGCGAGCGCGCGCGACACCATCGCCTGGGTCGCCACCAGGGTGACGTCCTTGCCCGCGCGCTTCACGTCGGCCTTCCCCAGCGGGATCGCGTAGTGCGCCTCCGGCACCGCGCCCTTCGTCGCGTACAGGGCCTTGTGCTCGAGGAAGATCACCGGGTTGTCGTCGCGGATCGCGGAGACGAGCAGCCCCTTCGCGTCGTAGGGCGTGGCGGGGGCGACGACGACGAGCCCCGGCACGTGCACGAACCACGCCTCGAGGCTCTGCGAGTGCTGGGCGGCGAGCCGGATGCCGCCGCCCTGCGGGCCGCGGATCACGAGCGGCACCGTCGGCCGGCCCCCGAGCATGTAGCGGAACTTCGCCGCCTGGTTGACGAGCTGGTCCATTGTGAGCGCGACGAAGTCGAAGATCTGGATCTCGACCACGGGCCGGAGCCCGGCGATCGCCGCGCCGACGCCGGCGCCGACGAACGTCGCCTCGGAGATCGGCGTGTCGCGCACGCGGTCCTCGCCGAAGCGCTCGCGGAGCCCGCGCGTCACGCCGAAGATGCCGCCGATCAGGCTGACGTCCTCCCCCATGACGAACACCCGCGCGTCGCGCTCCATCTCGCCGCGGAGGGCCTCGTTGAGCGCCTCGGCCATCGTGAGCTCCCGCCCGGCCCGCGTCGCGGGCTCGCTCACCTGGATGTGCGTCGCGTACACGGAGGACTCCATCAGCTCCACGGTGGGCTCGGGGCTCGCCTTCGCGAACTCGACCGCGCGGTCCAAGTCGAGCTCGACCGACTCCTCGAGCTCCTTGAGCCGAATCGGTGTCGCGCGCTTACCGTCCACCAGATGGTTCCGGAAGCGCGCGATGGGATCGCGCTCCATCCACTCGCGCTCCTCCTCCTTGGTCCGGTACTCGGGCAGGTTCGCGCGCATCGAGTGGCCGCCCCAGCGGTAGGTCACCGCCTCGACGAGCGTGGGCCCCTCGCCCTTGCGGGCGCGCGCCACCGCCGTGCGCACGGCCTCGTACACGGCGAGGACGTCGTTACCGTCCACGCGGACGCCCGGGATCCCGTACGCCGCGGCGCGCGCGGCGATCGACTCGCCCGCCGTCGTGCGCGCGGTCGCGGTCGAGAGGGCGTACTGGTTGTTCTCGCAGAGGTAGATGGCCGGCAGCTTCCACACGGCGGCGAGGTTGAGCGCCTCGTGGACGACGCCCTGGTTGGCGCCGCCGTCGCCGAAGAAGGCGACGACGACGTTGTCGGTCCCCCGGAGCTTGGCGGCGAGCCCCGCGCCGGTGCCGATCGGGAGCCCGGCCGCGACGATCCCGTTACAGCCCAGGATGTTCAGGTCGAGCGCGGCGATGTGCATCGAGCCTCCCAGGCCGCGGCAGTAGCCGTCCTGCCGGCCCATGAGCTCCGCCATCATGCGGTCCACGCGCGCGCCCTTGGCGATGCAGTGGCCGTGGCCGCGATGGGTGCCGACGATGTAGTCGCCCTCGCGGAGGTTCGCGCAGGCGCCCGCCGCCACCGCCTCCTCGCCGACGTAGCTGTGCGCCGTCCCCTTGACGAGCCCGGCGTTGAAGAGCTCCGTCGTCTTCTCGTCGAAGCGGCGGATCTTGACCATCGTGGTGTAGAGGCTCTCGAGCTGCTCGCCGCTGAGCTTCATTCTGGCTCCTCCAGGGTAGGCCCGCCGAGGGACCGGCGGTGAGCCGCCAGCGGGGCTACGAGAGCTTAGACCACGGCTCGGCGGTCCGAGTCAAGCGGGCGCCGGGCGGCTTGACCCCGGTGCGGGCGGCCACGTACCATCGCCTGCAGTCCCGCACCGACTCGCGGTACGCCATGCCCAAGGGAGGCGCTGCCATGACCTCGCTCATCCGCGGCCTGTCGGTCGTCCTCGCGGCCCTGCTCCTCCTGTCCGGCGTCACCACCCCGGCGGGCGCCCAGAAGCCGAAGGTCCGCGTGTGGCTCCTGCGCACCTACGTTCCGGACGCCAACCACGCGCTCGAGGACTCGATCAAGCGCTGGGCCACGGCGAAGGGCGTCGACCCCGTGATCGAGTACTTCACGTTCGACGACATCGAGACGAAGTACGTCGCCGCGATCGAGACGAACGCCCTGCCCGACGTCGGCCAGCTCCAGACGATCGGCCCGGCGCGCTACCGCGGCATGGGCAAGCTCACGGACCTCACGGACCTGGCGAACGAGTTGGTGCGGGCGAACGGCCCGATGCTCGAGTCGGCGCTGCCGGTCGTGCGCGCGCCCGACGGCCGCTATCACGCGGTCCCGTTCAACTACATCACCGACATGCAGTTCGTCCGGACGGACGTCTTCAGGAAGGCGGGGGTGAAGGTTCCCACCACGTGGGAGGAGGTCCGCGAAGCCAGCCGCGTCATCAAGGCCAAGGGCGTGATGGAGTACCCGCTCGGCCAGAGCTGGAACCGCAGCGCCGACGGCTACGGCGTGTTCCAGGCGCTTCTCTATTCCCACGGTGGGGGCTGGGCGGACGAGCAGGGCAACTACACCTCGATCATGAACGACACGTGGCGGGCGGTGGTCCGCTGGGCGAGCGAGATCTATCTCAAAGACAAGACGGTGCCGCCCGACGCGATGTCCTGGACGGGCTTCGGCAACAACGAGGCGTTCCTCACGGGCAAGGTCGCCTTCACCTTCAACGGCCCCAGCATCTACTACGTGCTCGAGAAGGAGAACCGGCCAATCCTGAAGGACACGCTCATGGCCGTCAAGCCGGCAGGGCCCGCCGGGCGGAACCACGACGTGCTCCTCCTGTCGTGGACCGTGTTCACCACCAGCAAGCAGCCCGAGCTGGCCCGCGACCTGATCCGCTTCGTCATGTCGAGCGACGAGGCGAAGAAGTACATGCACGCCTCGTGGGGCCAGATGGTGCCCGCGTTCGAGCGGCTGCGCGCGGACCCGTACTGGCAGAAGAACGAGTCGTACCGGGCCGTCCTCGAGGCGCCGAAGTACGCGCGCACGCCGGGGTGGCCGGGGCCGCTGACGGCCGCCGCCGCCGAGGTCGTCGCGACCAACGTCCTCACCGACCTCTGCGCCCGGGTCATCGTCGACGGCTGGGACATCGAGCGCGCGCTCGAGGAGGCCGACAAGCGGATCAGGGACATCTACGCGAACGTCCCGGCTCGCTGACGCGTCCTATCCACGCGCGTCGGTCGTGAGGCCGTCGGCGCTCCGGCGCGGCCGGGTCGCCGACGCCCTCGTCGGTTATGTCTTCGTCCTGCCCCTCTGCGTCCTCGTCCTCGGGCTCGTCGCCTATCCCCTGGGCAACGCCGTCTGGATCAGCCTCACGGACAAGTACGTCGGCTACGCGCCGCGCTTCGTGGGGTTCGCGAACTACACAGCCCTCGCGGGGGACCCGATCTTCCACAAGGTCGTGCGGAACAGCGCGGTCTTCACGCTGGCCTCGGTGGCCGTGAAGGTCGTGCTCGGCATGCTCATGGCGCTGGCGCTCCAGCGCGCGCTCGTCGCCCGGTCCTTCCTGAGATCCGTCCTGCTGGTGCCCTGGGTGATTCCGACGGTCGTCACCGCGCTCACCTGGCACTGGATGTTCAACGCGCTCTGGGGCGTCATCAACGTCACCCTCCAGACCGTGGGGCTCCAGCGCGAGCCGATCGCCTGGCTCGGGCAGCCCACGACCGCGATGGCGGCGGTCGTCACCGCCAACATCTGGCGCGGCTTCCCATTCTTCGGCGTCTCGCTGCTCGCCGGCATGCAGACGATCCCGCGCGACCTCTACGAGGCGGCGGCGGTCGACGGCGCGTCGCCTGCCCAGCGCTTCTGGCACATCACGCTGCCGGGCCTGCGCGTGGTGCTGCTCGTGACGACGCTCATCTCGCTCATCTTCACGCTGAATGACTTCAACATCGTCTACGTGCTGACGCGGGGTGGCCCCGGCACCGCCACCCACGTGCTGGCGACCTACACGTACGAGATCGGCTTCCAGGCGCTCCGGTGGGGCAAGGCCGTCGCCGTGTCGATGTTCCTCATGCCGGTGATCGCGGTGATGATCGTGATCGTCACGCGCTCCCTGACCCGGGAGGAGTAGGTGGCCGGGCGTGGCGTCCTCGCCTACGGCTTCCTCGGCCTCCTGCTCCTCGTCGTCGGCGTGCCGTTCTACTGGATGGTGAACACGTCGCTGAAGACCTCCGCGCAGCTCCAGAGCCTGGCACCCTACTACTACCCGAGCCCGGCGACCCTCGGAAACTACGCGGCGCTCCTCGGCACGACGAACTTCCCGATTTGGATCCGGAACAGCGCGCTCGTCGCCGTCGGCGGCACGCTCGTGACCGTGCTCGTGTCGAGCCTGGCGGGCTACAGCCTCACGCGTATCCCGTATCCCGGGCGGCGGCTCCTCGCGACGGCCGTGTTGATCGTGTACCTCGTGCCGCCGACCCTGCTCTTCATCCCGCTCTACACGATCCTCAGGCGCGTCGAGCTCGTGAACAGCCTCTGGGCGCTCATCGTCGTCTACCCGACGTTCACCGTCCCCTTCTGCACCTGGCTCCTGATGGGCTTCTTCCGGTCGATTCCGCGCGACCTGGAGGAGGCGGCGATGGTGGACGGTGCGACGCGCCTCGGCGCGTTCTGGCGCGTGATCCTCCCGCTCACGACGCCCGGCATCCTGGCGGCGGCGCTCTTCGCGTTCACGCTCGCCTGGAACGAGTTCCTCTATGCCCTCGTCTTCCTTCACGACACCGAGCTCAAGACGATCCCCGTCGGCCTGAACGACCTGATGTTCGGCGACATCTTCCTCTGGGGCGAGCTGATGGCGGCGGCCGTCCTGACGACCCTGCCGGTGATCGTGCTGTACACCTATCTCCAGCGCTACATGGTCGAGGGCCTCACGGCGGGCGCGGTCAAGGGGTAGGCATCGGCGAGCCCACTACGTCCCGCCGCGGTAGACGCGCGGCACGCGGGTGTTGATGCTGGTGAGGATCTCGTGCGGGATGGTGGACGCCCAGCCGGCCATCTCCTCGATCGAGATCCCGGCGGCGCCCTGGCGCCCGAGCAGGACGACCTCGTCGCCGTTGTAGGCGGAGTCCCAGCCGATCGACACCATGATCTGGTCCATGCAGATCCGGCCGACCACGGGATACCGCTTGCCGCGCACGATCACCTCGGCCCGCCCGCTCATGGCGCGCGCGTAGCCGTCGCCGTAGCCGACGGGCAGGGTCACGACGCGCGTCTGCGCGGGCGCCACCCACTCGCCGCCGTAGCTGACCGGCTGCCCGGCCCTGACGACCTTGAAATAGACGACCCGGGTCACCCAGGAGAGCGCCTGCCGCACGGGGATGGCCGCCGCCACCTCGAGAGTCGGCCGGACACCGTAGAAGAGGACGCCGGGGCGCACGAGATCCAGGTGGCTCTCACGCAGCTGCACGATCGCGCCCGAGTTCGCCGCGTGGCGCAGCGGCGGCGGCAGCGAGCGGCGCTCGTAGAAGCCGAGGGTCTCGTGGAAGCGCTCGAGCTGCAGGCGCGCGTGGGCGAGGTCGCGCGCGTCGGCGTTCGCGAAGTGCGTGAAGATCCCCTCGACGCGCACGTGGCGGCAGCGGAGCGACTCCTCGAGCAGCATTTCGGCGCTGTACCAGTGCACGCCGATGCGCTCCATCCCGGTGTCGATCTTGAGGTGCACGGTCGCGGTGCGCCCCGCCCGGGCGGCGTGCTCTTCAATCGCCCGCAGCTTGTCGACGGAGGAGGCGGTCAGGGTCAGGTCCGCCTCGAGGAAGCGCGGGATCTGCGAGCCCAGGATGCCCCCGAGCACCAGCACGGGCAGGCGCACGCCGTGCTGGCGAAGCCGCAGGCCTTCCTCCAGGTAGGCGACGCCGATATAGGGCGCGCCGAGGCGCTCGACCACGCGCCCGACCTCGACCAGCCCGTGGCCGTAGGCGTTCGCCTTGAGAATCGGCATCACACGCGCGGGCGCGACGTGCGCGGCGATGGCCCGGTAGTTCTCGGCGAGGACGTCGAGATCGACCTCGACGCGGGTCGGGCGCAGCTCGTCGGTCGCGATGGTCGACTCGTGGAGCGCGGTCATACGCGGTGGTGACCCCTAGCGTACACGGGTTGAGCAGCGACGGAAAAAGTCCTGCGCCGGGCGAGCTGAGCTAGGATATGGCGGCCAAAGGAGGGTCACATGCGACGAGTGTCTACTGTCCTGACCGCGATCATGTGTCTCCTGCTGGTCGCCGCGCTCGCCTCCCGGACCCCGGCGGCGAGCGTCCCGGAGGTGCTCATCGGCGACGTCCTGCCGCTCACCGGAAACTTCGCGAGCCTCGGCCAGCAGTACCTCTGGGCCGGGCAGACGGTCGAGGACATCATCAACAACGACTACCCGGACCTCGCGGTGCCGCTCGGACCGGGCAAGGGGTTCCCGGGACTCGGCGGGGCGCCGGCCAAGTTCATCTTCCGCGACGACCAGAGCCGCGGCGATCTCGCGCGCACGATCGCCGAGCAGCTCATCACGGTGAACCGTGTCCACTGGCTGAACGGCGACGGTACCAGCGGCAACACGTCGATCATCCAGCCGGTCGTCGAGAGCTATGGCATCCCCATGTCCTGCCACCCGTGCGCGTCGCCGACGCTCACCGAGAAGGGGATGAAGTGGTACTGGCGCACCGGGCCGAACGACCGCACGATGGTCGCCAGCCTCTTTTCCTTCCTCAAGGAGTGGCCCGAGCACGGCGGCCCGAAGGGCCTCAAGACCGTCGCCGTCTTCACTTGCGACAACCTCTTCTGCCAGGACAACCGGAAGATCGCCAACGAGCTCCTCCCGAGGCTCGGCTTCGAGATCGTGCTCGATCTGACGACCAAGACCGGCGCGACGACGCTCGCCTCCGAGGTCCAGCGGTTGCAGGCGGCCAAGCCAGACATCCTTTTCCTCGTCCAGTACCCGCCCGAGACGTCGATTTTCCAGGGCGACGCCAAGCGCGCCGGCTGGACGCCGAAGGTCATCGCGACGTCGAACGGCGCCTACTCCGACCAGACGTGGCTCGAGGCGCAGAAGAAGACGAACGGCGGCGCCGGCTGGGTCGGGCGCGACCCGACGGCGATCGACCTCGTGCAGGGCCGGCCGAGCTGGAAGAAGGTCAACGAGATCTACAAGACATACAGCCGCGGCCAGACCATGGGAGAGCTCGCCATGCGCGAGATCACGGGTCTGCTCTGGATGGCGGACACGATCAACCGCGCGAAGTCGGTCGAGCCCGCGGCGCTGGCCCAAGCGGCCATGGACACCAACACCCCGCCCGAGCAGCTGATCATCGACTACAAGGGCATCCGGTTCAATCAGAACCATCAGAACGAGCTGGCGACCGGCGTCGTCACGCAGATCGGCTGGGACGGCGAGAAGCACACCGTCTGGCCGTGGGAGCTCGCGAAGCGGGCGAACTTCAAGATCCTCTACCCCAACCCGGGCTGGCAGGAGCGGGACAGCACGCCCAAGCCGGCTGAGTGAAGCGCGCTCGTGACGCTCCTCCTCCAGGCGATCGTCAACGGGCTCGAGATGGGGTTTCTCTACGCTCTCGTCGCGGTGGGGCTCACCATCATCTGGGGCCTCATGGAGATGATCAACTTCGCCCACGGCGAGTTCCTGATGCTCGGTATGTTCGGCGCCTGGTGGGCGAGCGTCGCCTTCGGCCTCGACCCGCTCCTCTCGATCGTCCCGGTGGGGCTCGCGATGTACGCGCTCGGCGTGCTCGTCTACCGGCAGCTCATGCGGCGCGTCCAGCGGGGCGACCCCTTCACCCAGATCTTCGCGACGGTCGGCCTCCTCTTTCTCCTGCAGAACTCTGCCGTCGCGGTCTTCACGAGCGACTACCGCTACCTCTCGGACACGCTGCTCACCCGGCTCAGCGGCGCGAACGTTAACCTGCTCGGCATCACCATCGGCGTCCCGCTCCTGATCGGCGCGCTCCTGGCGCTCGTGCTGTTCCTCGCTCTCTACCTTCTGATCGACCGCACCGAGTTCGGGCTGGCGCTCCGGGCGACGGCGGAAGACCGTGAGGCGGCGATGCTCGTCGGCATCCGGCCGCAGAAGATGTTCGCCGTCGCCTGGGGCCTCGGGGCGGCGCTCGTCGCCGTCGCCGGGGCGATCCTGGCTAACTTCTTCGCCGTCTTCCCCCAGGTCGGCTTCCCGTTCACCGTCCTCGCCTACGCGATCGTCGCGCTCGGCGGGTTCGGCTCGATCCTCGGCACGCTCCTCGCCGCGCTCCTGGTCGGCGTGGTCCAGAGCGTCACGACCGTGTACCTGCCGCCGGCGTTCAAGGACGCGTTCGTCTTCGCCTCGTACATCGTGATCGGGCTCTGTCGACCCCAGGGGCTCTTTGGACGGTTCTAGCGGACGGCGCCGGGCGCGGCTCGCGCTCGCCGCCGGCGTCCTCCTGGGCCTCGCCTACCCGATCCCCCTCCAGTGGAGTGGCTACACCTACTTCCACACCGTCGGCTTCCTCGTCCTGATCAACGCCATGCTCGGCGTCGGCTGGAACGTCATCGGCGGCTGGGCGGGCCAGTTCGACTTCGGGCCCCAGGTGTTCTTCGCGATCGGCGCCTACACGGCGGCGATCCTCTTCGTGCACGTGGGACTGAGCCCGTGGCTCGGCATGCTCGCCGGGGTGCTCGCGGCGATGGGGATCTGCGCGCTCGTGACCTATCCGCTGACGCGCCTGCGCGGCCACTACTTCGCCATCTCCACCGTGGCGATCTGGATGATCGCGCAGCCGATCGGCGCGACCTGGGAGTTCATCAACGGGAGCCGCGGCCTCTTCATCCCGATGCAGGGGGCGCAGGGCGTGCTCGGGGCGACGGCGAGCCTGCAGTTCGCCGGCCGCACCAAGGCCCTCGGCTACTACTATGTCGCCTTCGGCCTCCTCGGGCTCACCCTCTGGCTCCTCAGGCTCGTCGAGCACTCGAAGCTCGGCTTCTACTTCAGGGCGATCCGCGACGACCAGGAGGGCGCCGAGGGCATCGGCATCGACAGCCGGCTGTACAAGGTGATCGCGCGCTCCATCACGGCGGCGGTCTTCGCGGCGGGGGGCGTCCTCTACGGCTTCTGGGCGCTCGCGGTCTTTCCGGAGCAGGTGCTCGATCTCAACTGGTCCACGCTGCCGATCATGGCCACGGTGGTCGGCGGGATCGGCCGCCTCTGGGGCCCGGTGCTGGGGGCGGTGATCCTGATCCCGATCTCGCAGATCATGTCCACGACGCTCGGCACGGGGCCGCTCGCGGGCCGCGGCATCGACCTGATCGTCTACGGCGTCATCATCGTCCTGATCGCGGCGCTCCGCCCGACCGGGATCCTCTCGCTCCCGTGGAGCCGCTGGGCGCGCCGGCTCGCGGGACGCCCGGCCTCGGGCCGACTCGTGGGGCACGGCTGAGCGTGCCGCCCCTCCTCGAGCTCAGCGCGGTCACGAAGCGCTTCGGCGGCCTCGTTGCCAACAAGGACGTCTCCCTCGCGATCGGCGCGGGCGAGATCGTCGGGCTGATCGGGCCGAACGGCGCCGGCAAGACCACGCTCTTCAACTGCCTCACCGGCTATCTCCACCCGGACGCGGGACGGATCGTCTTCGCGGGCGCCGACGTCACCCACGCCCGTCCGGAGCGCGTCTGCGGGCTCGGCATCGCGCGCACCTGGCAGCTCGTGCGCACGTTCGGCCGGATGACGGTGCTCGAGAATGTCGTCTGCGGCGCCCTCAAGCGCCACTCGCGTGTCGGCGCGGCGCGGCAGCGCGCCTGGCACCTCCTCGAGTTCACCGGGCTCGCGCCGAAGGCGGACGTGCTCGCGGCGAACCTGACCCTGGCCGACAAGAAGCGGCTCGAGATCGCCCGGGCCCTCGCCACCGAGCCGCGCCTGCTCCTGCTCGACGAGGCGATGTCGGGGCTGACGCCCGCGGAGATGGCGGCCGCGGTGGAGCTGGTGCGGCGGATCCACGCCGAGCTCGGCCTGGCGCTCTGCGTGGTCGAGCACGTGATGGAGGTGGTCATGCCGCTCTCCCAACGGGTCGTCGTGCTCGACTACGGCGAGGTGATCGCCGAGGGCCCGCCGGCGGAGATCGCGCGGAATGAGCAGGTGATCAAGGCCTACCTCGGGGAGCACTACCGTGGGCGCTGAGCCCGCGCCGCCCGTTTCGCGCGACGGCGCGCTCCTGGACATGCGCGACGTCGAGGTGGCGTATGGCGCCGGCGTGCTCGCCCTCCAGGGTGTCTCGCTCCACGTGCGCCCGGGCGAGATCGTGGCGCTCATCGGAGCGAACGGCGCCGGCAAGACCACGCTCCTCAAGACGATCGCGGGGCTGGTCGCCCCCCGAAGCGGCGAGATTCGCTTCGCGGGCCGGCCCATCGGCGATCTCGAGGCGCCCGACCGTGTGCGGCTGGGCGTGGCGCTCGTCCCCGAGGGGCGGCGGCTCTTCAGCCGCCTGACCGTCGCCGAGAACCTGACCCTGGGGACCTTCACCAACGCCGAAGCCGCCCACCGGCGGGAGATGCTCGACCGGGTCTACACGCTCTTCCCCGTCCTCCGCGAGCGCGCCCGCCAGCGCGCCGGGACACTCTCGGGCGGCGAGGGGCAGATGCTGGCGATCGCCCGCGCGCTCATGTCACGCCCGCGCTTTCTGATGCTCGACGAGCCGAGCCTCGGCATCATGCCCCGCCTCGTCGACGCCATTCTGGAAGCGCTGGCGCGCCTGCACCGGGCCGAGGGGCTGGCGATGTTCCTCGTCGAGCAGAACGTGCCGGCGGCGCTCGAGCTCGCGACCCGAGGCTACGTGCTCCAGACCGGGCGCGTGGTGCTCGAGGGAACCAGCCGCGACCTGCTGGGAAGCGAGCTCGTGCGGAAGGCGTATCTGGGGATGTGAGGGGTGATGGTCAGGGGAACGTCGAAGGTGATCTTTGCAACGGCGGTGAGCGTCTCGAAACCAACTGGATTCTGTACACCTGAGCAGACAGGAGCGCCGACCAGCGTTCATGCAGGTCCGCAGATGGTCTCCAACGCGACCGAGTGTTCACGAGATTGACCGTGGCGCGGACGGCCATGCTAGCGTGGTGGCGTGGACATCGGCGCCGTCCGCGCGGACATCAGCCTTCTGAAGGGGCGGATCGGGGAAGGGTTCGTGGAGGCGATTCTGCGTCGGGCCGGATATTTTGTGGCGCGTGTCGGACGAGAGACTCAGATGCCCCGCCTCATGAAGAGCGGCACCGACACGTATCTGCCCGATCTCCTGGCCTGGAGGAAGGAGAACACGGGAGGGAGAAAAGCGACACACCACTCTACCGGTTCGTCGCCGTCGAAGTGAAATATCGCTGGAACCCCGATGATCTCATGCGGCGCCCGGCTCCTCAGGAGCTCGCTGATGCCTACCAGCAGTGGCCAGACTTTCGCGTTGTCCTGGTGACCGATCACCCCCCAGAGGACCGTTCGTGTTTCCAGGTCGTCAGGTGGAATAACGCGGGCGTGGCCGAGTCGGAGGATCTCGTGAACGCCGGCCTCGACATCTACCAGGGCACGATCGACATCTTCTCGGCTCTGCTCAGGGAAGTGTTCCGCGTACTCAGCGACGCCACGGTCGGCGACAGTCGACGAGGCGGCAGCTAGCCTCTGGCCGCGGAGCTCGGCTACCTTCGCCGGCTACTCTTCTGCCGCTCGATCGCGGCGCCCCAGCTCGTGAGAAACGCGGTGACGAACGCGTGTTCCTTCGCCGGCTCGACGGCGAGCGGCGCGAGCGCGAGCGCCGTGGCGAGCGCGAGATGATAGCCCTCCGAGCGCGAGGCGACGGCGCGACGGTACGCCGGGTGCGCCTCGTTGACCCGCACCGTCGATTCCACCAGGCGCGCCAACTCAGAATCGTTTGGGCGCGCCTCGAACTTGATGCTCAGGCCGTAGCGCGCCGGCTGGCGCGGGCCGCGCGCGCCGGGCAGACGCGCCTCGGCCGTGCGGGGTTGAGCGGGCTCCGCGCCCTCCGGCGCCTCGGCGGCGGGCTCGCCAGTCTCCGCCCGCGCCGCGGGCGGGAGCTCTCGCACGATCGGTTCCGCCGATTCCGGCTCTGACACTGCCAGCAGCGCGGCGGGTCCATGGCCGTCGTCGGGCCTCGGGCTCGGCCGGCCAGCCGGCAGCCGCCGCTGACCGCCAGCACGCTGCTCGACGAGCGTCGCGAGGAGGGGGAACTCGTCGGCGAGGTCGATCAGGACAGCTTCGAGATCGCGCTCGACGGGCCGGGCGGCGCGCCGCCGCGCGGGCTCACCCGCGTCTCGCGCGTCGCCCCAGAGCGCGAGCTGGCGCGAGACCGCCTCCTGGACCGCCTTGCGATAGGCAAGGTAGGTCGCGCCGCGCGCGCCGCCGCGGACGAAGTCGGCTTTGTTGAGCGTCAAACACTCGGCGAGGCCCGGCACCTCGATCAAGCCGCCGACGCGCTCGCCCGCGCTGGGTGCCACGCCGAGCCAGTCCCAGCCGCGCTTGATGACCTTGCCGAACGTGCTCACCGCGATGCCACGGCGCTCCTCGGGGAGCGGCAGGGGGTCGCGCACCATGTAGCCGGCGGCTGCGGGCTTGCGCTTGCGCGCGAGGCGCACAGCGATGGGCGCCACGTCCGGCGCGCTCCAGCCCTGCTTCACGAGCCGCGCGCCGTTCAGGACGAAGTCCACATCGCGAGGGTAGCGGCCGGCCAGGATCTCCGTCAGTGCGGGGTCGAGCAGCGACTGGAACTGTCGGCGCAGGACGCCTTCGATGAAGCCCGGGTCGAGGAGCGGCGAGAGGGCGTTGGCGAGCGTGAGCCGCACGGCGGTGCCGCGCTCGGCGACGAGCCCCGGCGGCGCGACCCAGCGCCACGGCGCCCGGTGACGGGACGAGAGTCCCCAGGCCGTGGCCACGTGGTGCTTGCCGAGCCGCGTCTCCGTGAGCACCTGGCGAGAGACGAGGAGACCGATCTTGATCCCGACGCCGGCGAACCCGATGCGCTCTCCACGGACCTTGGTGCTGGCGGCGATGTCGTGATAGCGCCGAAGCTCGCGGCGCCGCATCCCCATCCCGTCGTCCCCGATGGTGAGCGCCGGGGCAGCCGGGTCGGTGCTGATCGTGATGGTCGTGGCGCCCGAGTCGAGTGAGTTCGCCACGATCTCGGTGAGGATGGTCTCCTCAGTGCCGCCGGGGTAGGCGTCGCGGAGATCCTCGAGCAGGTGCAGGAGGTCGACGCGCGTCTCGCCCATCGCGGGTAGAGTACAGCCTCTCGATGGCCGACTGGTGCTGGAAGGCTGGCTCGAGACTGATCCCTCCGGTCAGAGACTCACCAGGCCCGCTCCTGCCCGGAGCCGCCGAACCTCCTGATACTTCTGGAAATTCGGATTCCGGTATCAGATTTGCCTGTAGTCCTCCCATGGCGCGGTACTGGGCTCAGGCCATCCTCCTCGGCGTCACGGTCGCGGTCACGACAGCGGCCCCTGCGGGCGCGCAGACATACAAGCTGGCCGACCATCACGCCTATTCCCGTGAGATCGCCGAGGCGGCCGCCCGACACGCGGTGCCGGAGCGTCTCGTCTGGGCGGTCATCCGGGCGGAGTCGGGATTCGACCCGCGAGCGGTGTCCAGACAGGGCGCGCGGGGGCTCATGCAGCTCATGCCGGAGACGGCCGCGATGCTCGGCGTCCGGGACGCCTTCAACCCGCGCGAGAACATCGACGCGGGCGTCCGCCATCTGCGCGCCCTCATCGAGCGCTTCAGGAACGATCTGCGTCTCGCGATCGCGGCCTACAACGCCGGCGAGCGGGCGGTGGCGGTGTACGGCGGCGTCCCGCCGTATCCAGAGACGCGGGAGTACGTGACGCAGGTGCTCCGCTTCTACGGGGCGCCGATCGAGCTGGTCGAGCTGCCGTCGGGCGTCTATCGGATCACCCAGCGCGACGGCACCGTCGTCTACACGAACATCCCGCACGCCTACCGACCGCACCGGACCGGAGGCTGAGTCAGGCGATCTCGAACGCGAGGCGCGCGTGGGCGCTGCGGAGCGCCTGCTCGACCTCCTCCGGCCCCTCGCCGCGCGCGAAGATGAAGCCGAGGTACTGCCAGCCCTCGGGCAGGGGGAGCAGGTCCTGACCTGCGTGAGCGGTGATCGCGATCTCCTCGACGCCGGCCACGGCCTCCGCCGCGTTCTGACCGCGCACGGCCACGAGCCGCCCGGCGCGCGGGATCGGGATCATCATGACGCCAGCCGCGCGTCGCTCGCGGTCGAACGAGTCGATCTTCCAGCCGAGCGCGTGGCGCAGGATCAGCTCCTCGAGCGTCATGCCGGTCCCGAACCGGAGGGTGCGGGAGCAGAGGCCCCCGATCGAGCGGGCGGCGACCTCGATGACCCAGGGGCCCGCGTCGTTCACCCGGAGCTCGGCGTGGATGGGCCCCTCGGTGAGCCCGAGCGCGGCGCACGCGCGCAGCGTGACCTCCGCGATGCGCGCCTGCGTCTCGGCGCGGAGGCGCGAGGGCGTCACATAAATCGTCTCCTCGAAGAAAGGCCCGTCGAGCGGGTCGGGCTTGTCGAAGAGGGCGAGGGTCTGGAGGCCGCCCGCCGTGAGCAGGCCTTCGAGCGCGACCTCCCGTCCGGGAACGAACTCCTCCACCAGGAGCGCTGCCGCAAGATCGCCGCTCACGGCGACGTCGTCGCGCGCGAGGATGGCCGCGATCCGCCGGAACGCGGCGACGAAGGCGTCGGGGTCGTCGGCGCGGATCACGCCACGACTCGCCGAGAGCGCCAGGGGCTTCAGCACGCACGGGTACGCGACCTCGCGCGCGACGCGCGTCGGGTTTTCCGTGAGGGCGACGCGGCGGAAACGCGGCGCCGGGACGCCGGCGGCCTGGAGCCGGCGGCGCATCTCGTCCTTGTTCCTGGCGGCGGAGGCGGCGGCGACGGGGTTCGCGCGGAGGCCGAGGCGCCCGGCGACCGCGGCGGCGACGACGGTGGTGAGATCGTCCACGGCGACGACCGCGTCGATCGGCCGGCGGCCGGCGAAGCGCGCGACGGTCTCCGCGGCGCCGGCGGGGTCGGCGAAGTCGAGGGTGATTAGATTTCCGGGCGCGCTCGCCTCGAGGGTGCTGGGGCGTTCGGAGGCGCAGACCAGGTCGACACCGAGCTTGGTGGCGGCGTCGACGAACGCCTGCGTGCGGTACGTCGTGGTCGGCAGGAGCAAGAGGAGTCGCGCCATCGCGTTCGGCCTGGCATCTCCCGCCGAAGGGCCGGCCGCCGCCGGGCCGGCGGCCGGACTAGGCTTTACCCGGCGTGTAGTAGGGGTTCGCGCCCGCGGCGTGGTCGGTCGTGTCCAGGACCTCGACGACCTCGGGGAGCTCTTCCTTGATGAGCCGCTCGATGCCGGCCTTCAGGGTGACGTCGGCGGCGCCGCACCCCTGGCACCCGCCGCCCATCTGGAGGTAGACCCGGTTGTCCTGGACGTCGATCAGCTCGACGTAACCGCCGTGGCCGGCAACCGCCGGGTTGATCGTGGTGTCGATCAACTCCTGGACCCTGGTCTTCAGATCGTCGCTCATGGCTGCACCTCTCAGACGGCTACTGTACCCGAAATCCCCTTGAGGGCCAACTGGCCCTCGGTCGGCTCCGCTCAGCAGAACCACGGCTCGGTCAGCCGTGGCGGGCGCGTCCGCTCGGGCGGCAGGACCACGTCCGGGCGCGGGGACGCGCCGGCGGCAGCGTCGGCGAGCCCGCGGATCCGGTTGAACGTGGCCGCCGCGTCCTCGCGCGCGTCGACCGCACGGGCGACCAGCGCGGCGACGTCGGTGGCGAGGCGCTCCATCCGCGGGTCGGGATGGGTCCAGCGATAGTAGAACGCATCCTCGACGAGCGGCCCCAGGAACGGGCGCATCGCCGGGCTCTCGAGGAGGAGCGAGCCCGGCGGGACGAGGAGGCGGATCGAGAACTGGACGGGATCGATGGCGTCGATCAGCGCGTGGGCCTCGACGAAGTGGAGAAGCTCCCGGTAGTCGTCGAGCGTCGTCCACGGCGTGAACGGCACCCACGTGGGGCGCAGCGCGATCCCCGCGGCACGCACCGCGTGGAGCGCCGCGAGGATATCGGCGCGCGTGTGGCCCTTGGCGAGGTTGGCCAGCACCGTGTCGGAGAGCGACTCGGCGGCGGTGATGATGAAGGCGCAGCCGAGGTCCGCGAGTTCCGGGAGGCGCGCCCGCTGCTTCAGGAGGTGTTCGACCTTGGCGGTGAAGTCGAACGTCACGGACGGGAGCTCAGCGTGGAGCGCGCGCGCGACGGCGAGCGCGTGGCCCGGGCCGTTCAGGAAGTCGGGATCGCCGAAGGTGATGTGCGCCGCCCCCGCGTCGACCTGCTGGCGAATGTCCGCGAGCACGACGTCGGGCGGCACGACGAAGAAGCGCCCGCCGTAGACGGGCGGGATCGGGCAGTGACGGCACAGGTGCTTGCACCCACGGCTGGCCTCGACGTAGCCTGCGAGCTCGAGCCGCCCGTCCCTCTCGACGTGCGCGTACTTCTTCAGCGACGGCAGCTGCGTCCGGCTCGGCACAGCAAACTCGAGCTTCTTGAGAATGGTGCCGGGGGCCGGGAGGCTCCTCCGCTCGGTCTCGAGCGTCTGGGCGAGCGCGACCAAGGCGTCTTCGACCTCGCCCGAGAGGACAGAGCCGGCCGCGTGCTTCAGCAGATACTCGGCGTTGAGGCTCGCGTAGAGGCCGTAGAAGGCGATGTGGCAGGTCGGGTTCACGGCCCGCGCGCGCTCGGCGAAGGCGACGCCGAGGCGGAGCGCGGTGTGCATCGGGACGGAGATCGCGACCAGGCGCGCCCCGCGCACCTTGTCGGCGTCGAACGGCTCGACGGAGACGTCCAGGAGCGCGGGGCGGTATCCCCGGCGCTCGAGAAACGCCGCGGGCCAGGCGACGGCCAGCGGCTGGTGGCCGAGCTCGTAGCAGGCGACGAGGAGGATCGCCCCGGCTTCTTTCACGCGCCCAGTGTACCCCGGCGGTGGTACTTTGTGAGGCGGTTCGGACAGCGTATCGCCACATTACGAGGAGGACTCGTCACATGCCCGTCAAGATCACCGCCCGTCCCAACGGCCCGTACCTGGTCGAGGGCGACTGCGAAGTCTACGACCCCTCCGGGAAGAAGCTCGACACGACCGGCAAGCCGAAGTTCGCCCTCTGCCGCTGCGGCCACTCGAGCACGAAGCCGTTCTGCGACGGCACGCACAACAAGGTCGGCTTCCAGGCGTCCTAGACCAGGAGCGGGCGGCTACTGCGGCTCGGAGTCGGGCTCGACGTCGGTGAGCAGGACCCAGTCGTCGGGTGGTTCCGTCTGGGGCCGCTTGCCGGCCTCGGAGGTGACCGTCCGGCCGCGACTGGGAGAAAACCACTCCCACACGCCCGGTGGTGGGCCGACTTCGGGGGCTTCGCCGATCTCTGGGCCCGTGATGCCGGCCTCGGCGCGCTCGGTCTTGCGCTGGCGCTTCGCTTCCTGCTTCGCCCGTTGCAGGTCCGCCTTGCGCCGTCGCTCGAAGCCGTAGTGGCCGCGCCGGGTCACCGGTCACCCATGCGGACATCCTACTAGAAGACAGGACGCTTTGCGCTACGTAGCCCGACGGCTGCTCCTTTTCGTCCCGACGCTCCTCGGCGCCTCGATCCTGATCTTCGTGCTGCTGCGGCTCGTGCCGGGCGACATCGCCGAGATCCTCGTCTACCAGACCGGCAGCGAGGCGAGCGTGATCCAGCAGAGGCAAATCGGACAAATCCGCGCCGAGCTCGGCCTCGACCGGCCGGTCGCCGTGCAGTACGTGGAGTGGCTCGGCGCGGCGGTTCGCGGGGACTTCGGGCGGTCGTACATGCAGCAGCGCCCCGTCGCGGACATCCTCCGTGAGCGCGTGCCCCGCTCGCTCGAGCTGGCGCTGCTCACCATCACACTGGCGTTTCTCTGGGCCGTGCCGCTCGGCGTCGTCTCCGCGGTGCGGCAGAACACGTGGGCCGACTACCTGGTGCGCGTCCTGTCGATCAGCGGGCTCTCGCTGCCGATCTTCTTCACCGGCGTCCTCGTCCTCTACCTGCTCGTGCGGCTCTTCGGATGGCTCCCCCCACTCGAGTTCGTGTCGTTCACGGTGAGCCCGCTCGAGAACCTCAAGCAGCTCATCTGGCCGGCGCTCGTCCAGGCGTACTACATCAGCGCACCGATTACGCGCCTCACGCGCTCCCAGCTCCTCGAGGTGGTCCGCCAGGACTACGTGCGAACGGCCCGGGCGAAGGGGCTCGGCGAGCGCAGGGTCGTCTACCGCCACGCCCTCGCGAACTCGCTGCTGCCCGTGGTGACCTTCGCAGGGTGGTGGGGTGGCCGGCTCCTCGGCGGCATCGTGATCGTCGAGATCATCTTCTCGGTTCCCGGCATGGGGAGCGCCCTCGCCGCCGCCGTGGCCCAGCGCGACTATCCGACCGTGCAGGCGATGGTCTTCGTCATGGCGCTCGTCTTCCTGACGCTGAACCTGCTCGTCGACCTGCTCTACGCGTGGCTCGACCCGCGGATCAAGTACACCTGATGCGGGGGGCGCTCTCAGGCCTCGGTCGCTTCGCCGCCCGCCAGCCCCTCGGGGCCGTCGGCGCCGTGCTCGTGCTGATTCTGATCGCGACCGCGATGCTGGCGCCGCGGCTCGCGCCACACGGGCCCAAAGAGGCCGCGTTCGCGCCGTACCTGCCGCCGAGCGCCGAGTTCCCGCTCGGCACCGACCAGATCGGCCGCGACGTCCTCTCCCGCGTGATCTGGGGCGCGCGCCTGTCGCTCTACGTCGGGCTCGCCTCCGTCGTGTTCGGGGTCACGCTCGGCTGGCTCTGGGGCGTCGTCAGCGCCTACGTCGGCGGTGTCGCCGACACGGCGAGCCAGCGGGTGGTGGACGCGCTGATGGCGCTGCCGCCCATCATCCTGGCGCTCTCGCTCATGGCGGCGCTCGGCCAGTCCGTGAACAACGTGATCCTTGCGCTCACGATCCTGCTCACGCCGACGGCGTCGCGCACGCTGCGCTCCCTCGCGCTCAGTATCCGCGAGAGCCCGTACGTCGAGGCGGCGCGGGCCGTCGGGTGCCCGACCTGGCGGGTGATCGCCCTCCACGTCTTGCCCAACACGTTCGCGACCTATATTGTGCTGGTCACCGTGAACGTCTCGTACGCCATCGTTGTGGAGGCCTCGCTGAGCTTCCTCGGCCTCGGGGCGCCGCCCGACGAGCCCTCCTGGGGCGCCATGCTGACCGCGGGGACGCAGGCGATGGAGCCCGCGCCCTGGATGTTCATGTTTCCGGGGCTCGCGATCAGCCTGACGGTCTTCGGGCTCAACCTCCTCGGCGACGCGGTCCGCGACCTCACCGACCCGCACCTCCGCGGCGGGCTCGGATGACAAGGGAGACTCCATGAGAGCCTTGCCCAGCGTCCGTTCCGCCCTCGCGCTCGCGTGCGTCATCGTCCTGGAAGCCGCGGGAGCCGCCGCGCAGGAGAAGCCGCGCTACGGCGGCGTCCTCACCTGGTTCGACTACGGCGATCCCGGGCGCCTCGACGTCCACGCCGAGTCGCCGCTCGTGGTCCAGCAGGCGACCGCGGGCGTCTACAGCGGGCTGATCCAGTATGATCCCGACGATCCGTCGAAGATCGTCCCCGACCTGGCCGAGCGCTGGACGGTCTCGCCGGACGGCCGGACCTATACCTTTCACCTCCGGAAGGGCGTGAAGTGGCACGACGGCCAGCCCTTCAGCGCGGCCGACGTCAAGGCGAGCTTCGACCGCATCCTGAACCCCGACTTCAAGAGCCCCAAGTGCGGCGCCGCGCTCAAGCCGATGGTGGCGTCCGTCGAGGCGATAGGCCCGAGCACTGTCCAGTTCAGGCTGAAGTTCGCCGCGGCGCCCTTCCTCGGGAACGTCGCGTCCTCGTGGTGCCGCGTCGCCGCCAAGCACATCCTCGAGAAGTACGGCGACCTGAACACACCCGAGGCGCAGATCGGGACGGGGCCGTTCAGATTCAAGCGCTACGAGCGCGGCAACCTGATCGAGTGGGAAAAGAACAAGGACTATTTCGTCCGCGGCCTACCGTACCTCGACGGCGTACGGCAGTACATCCTCGTCGGCGGACCGACCCAGCTCGCCGCGGCCAAGGCCGGGCGCATCATGCTGTGGGACGCCTGGCCGCCGATGAAGAGGACGCAGGCGGAGGAGCTTCAACGCGCCCGCACCGACGTCGACATCTACCAGGCCTCGATCAACACGATCTTCCTCCTCTATATGAACGCGCAGAAGCCGCCCTTCGGCAACCCGGACCTCCGCCGTGCGGTGAGCCTCGCGCTCGATCGGCAAGAGCTCGTCGCCAAGGCGCTCGAGGGTGCAGGGGTGCCGTGCGCGCTCCTCGATCCGAAGCTCGTCGGCGACTTCGCGCTGCCGCTCGAGGAGGTCCAGAAGCTCCCGGGCTGCCGCCAGCCCAAAGACGCGGACCTGGCCGAGGCGAAGAAGCTCGTCGAGAAGCACCACCCGAGCGGCCTCGACATCGAGGTCGCCGTGCGCACGGTGGGCAACTACGTCGACCGGGCGCAACTGGTGCTGGCTCAGCTGAGGAAGGTCGGGATTCGCGCAAGCCTCAAGAGCTACGAGAGTGCCGCCGGCTACGCCGCGTTCGGCAAGGGCGACTTCACGCTGATCGCGGCCCAGGACCGGTCCATGGACACGCCCGACCCCGAGTCGCTCTTCTCGGTGATCTACTCGACGAACGCGGGGAGCAACTACGGGCGCTGGTCGGACCCGAAGGTGGACGAGCTCGCAGAGCGCGCGCTCAAGGAGCCGAGCCGGGACAAACGCAAGCAGCTCTACTGGGAGCTCCAGCGTCATATCTTCGCGGGCGCACCCGCCGCGGTGCCCGTCGCCTGGGTCGAGGGCTGGTTCTTCCGCGACAGGAAGGTGATGGGCTACAAGCCGGCGCTCACGACCTACGACAACAACACCTTCATGAAGGTCTGGCTCCGGGAGTGATCCGGATCAGCACCGACTCTTTGCGGGCGAGCCGCTTCCGTATCCAGCGCCCCATGAAGAGTGGCACGATGACGGGGTACTTCCGACGGTACGCCCCCAAGACCGCCTCCTCGAGGTCGGGCCGGTCGTCCACCCACTCCGCCCGTCCGTCGAACGACGGGCCGTCGGGCGTGCCGAGCGCGACGCGGACGCGTCCCGTGGCCTTGATCCGGCGCGCCTTGAGGCTCGTCCGGAGCGTCGTGAAGTAGAGGGCGCCGTCCATCACCATGAACCACGTCGGGACGGTGCCGGACCGGCCCGACGTCGCGTACGTCGTCACGTGCATCCGCTTCGCGGTCTGGAGCCGGTCCGCGAGAGTCCCCGCCGCGTCTACCATCGCGTGTCCCGTATACCGAGCCAGCATCCGAGGTGGTTGACGAGGATGTGGCCGCAAAAGCTCAGCAGAAGGATCGTCGCGACATCGGCCCACGCGAGCGTGACGCGCGTGGAGACGAGGAGCAGCGCGCCGAGGACGAAGTCCAACTGGTCGAACGGGATCCACGGCCGCCCCGGCTCCACGCCGAGCCGCCGCTTGAAGAAGCTCTTCGCGCTGTCGCCCGCCATCGCGCCCGCGCCGAAGAGCACGCCAAGCAGCGGCCAGTCCTCGTACGCGACGAGGGAGCCCGACCACGCGAGGAGCCACTGGACGAACGTGGTGAGCGTCGCCGCGACCACACCCAGCACGAATCCCAGCACCGTCTTGTGGGTACCGAGCCACCGCCGGCTGATGGGACGGTTCCACCCCTTCCAGTAGCGGACGAACGGCGGCGCCATGTTCGCGACATACGCGGGCGCCATGAAGTAGGCGAGCTGCAGGACGCGCACGAGCACTAGGTGGCCGCCGCCCACTCGCGCCACAGCGCGAGGAGGAGCGCGATGGCGATGGGGCCGAGGAAGATCCCGACGGCGCCGAAGGCGGCGATGCCCCCGAGGACGCCGAAGAAGCCCAGCAGGAACGGGACGCGCACGGCACCGCGCAGGAACCAGGAGCGGATCACGTTGTCGACCAGGCTGATGACGAGCACGCCCCAGGCGAGGAGGAGCCCGCCGGCCGCCAGCCGCCCGTCGATCAGGAGCCAGACGCTCGCCGAGATGTAGACGAGCGCCGCCCCGACGGGCGTGAGCGCCAGGAGCGCGGTGAGGGCGCCGAGGAGCACGGGCGCGCGAAGGCCGGCCGCCCAGTAGCCGAGCATCGCGAGCAAGCCCTGCGACAGCGCGGTGAAGAGCGTGCCGTACATGACCGCGCGGATGGTCTCGCCGAGCGGATCGAACATCACGGCGAAGCGCTCGCCCCCGAGCCGGTGGAGCGCGCGCTGGATTTGCGGGACGAGGACGTGGCCGTCCCGGTAGAGGAAGAAGAGCGTGAGCAGCGCCAGGACCGCGTCGAGCGCGTTCCGGCCGACGTTGCCGGCGGCGGTCGCGACCGCTGCGGCCCAGCCGCCGGCGTTGGCGAGGATCCACCGCTCGAGCGCAGAGGGATCCGCGAGCGCTCGCACGAGCTGGTCGGCGAGCCGCGGGCCGAACCAGGGAAGCTCTCGGAGGGTCGCCGGCACCCACGCCGGTAGGGTCAGGGCGGAGAGCCGGAAGTCCGCGAATGTCCGGCCGGCCTCGGCCGCGAGGGCGAGCGAGAGCAGCCCCGCCGGAATCACGAGGAGGAGGACGACGAGCGCTGTCATGAGCGCGGCCGCCAGCGCGGAGCGCTCGCCGAGGCGGCGGCGGACGCGCTCGTAGACGCGCCACGTCGCGAAGGCGAGGATCGCGGCCCAGGCGAGGGGGACCAGGAACGGACTCAACACCGTGAGGGCGGTGCCGATGATGAGCGTGTAGCCGGCGAGCTGGACCCAGCGCTGGATCGGGGCGCCCTCGCCCATCATCAGTGGCGATAGTAAGCCATAATGTTGGCGGCATGGGGTTCCTCTTCCGCGTCCTCGTCAACGCGTTCGCGATCTACCTCGTCGCGGAGATCGTGCCCGGGATCACGGTCGCCAGCGTCCAGGCCGCGCTCGGCGCCGGTCTCGTCCTCGGGTTGATCAACGCGGTCGTCCGCCCGATCCTCATCCTGCTCACCCTGCCCTTCACGCTTTTGACCCTCGGCCTGTTCCTCTTCGTCCTGAATGCGTTCTGCCTCTGGCTCACCGCCGAGGTCGTCAAGGGCTTCGAGGTCCACGGCTTCTGGGCGGCGATCTTCGGTTCGCTCCTCGTCAGCCTCGTCAGCTGGACGCTGAGCGCGTTCGTCAGTGACCGGGGCCGCATCGTCGTGATCACTCGGGTCGGCCGGGCGGCTTCCCCAGCCGGGCCGCCCGAGCTCCCCTGAGTAATTGATCAGGACCGGGCCATCGAAGGTGGTAAGAAGCTAGCAGTCTGAGCTTCCCCGGCTCGCGGGCCTGTACCGGAAAAGCCTTGTGATCCGGCGGGTTCCGGTCATCTTCCGGCTTTGGTATCCCCTTTGCCTTGGATCTCTGCCAGGAGGTTCAAGACGATGATTAGCACGGTGGTTCGATCCCTTTCGCGAGTCCCGATCCCGCTCCGGAGCCTCGCCGTCTGCGTGGCGTGCGAGGAGTGCTTCGAGCTGGGAGAGACGACGTGCCCGTCGTGCGGCGGTGATGAGTATGTGCCGCTCCTGCATCTGCTCGAGGGGCGGATTCTGAACCTGACGGGTCGTAACTAAATGCGCCTGCAGCGCAGCGTGATTGCCGTCGCGGCCCTCTGGCTCGGCGCGGTGCTGGCGGCACCAGCGTGGGCCGGTCAGCCCGCCGACCAGCTCTCCGCGAGCATCGACCGCATCATCAAGATCCTGAACGACCCCGAGCTCAAGCGGCCGGCGAAAGCGAAGCAGCGGCAAGCGGCGGTCCGGCGCATGGCCAGCGAGGTCTTCGACTTCGAGGAGTTCGCGCGCAGGAGCCTCGGGCGTCACTGGGACGCGCGCACTCCCGCCGAGCAGGCCGAGTTCGTCCAGCTCTTTCGTCTTCTGCTCGAGCGCGTGCTCACGGGCAAGCTCGATCTCTACGACGGCGAGAAGATCGTGGTCGTCGGCGACGTCATCGACGGCGTTCGCGGCGACGAGGCCACGGTGAAGATGCTGGTCGGCGCCAAGCAGGGAGCGGTTCCCTTAGACTTCTGGATGGTCCAGCGGGGCAGCCACTGGCGCGCGTGCGACATCGTGATCGGCGGCGTGAGCCTCGTACGGAATTACCGCGCCCAGTTCGACAAGGTCATCAAGCGCACCTCCTACCAGCAGCTGGTGAAACAGGTCAGAGAGAAGTAGAATCCCTGCGTGTGGCAGGGAAGCGTCGTCTCGCTCCACATCGCCCCCAAAGCTTCTGTGCCGATGGAATCCGTGGGATCCGTGCGTGCGGTGCCCGGGCTCGGCCTCGAGGGTGACCGCTACTTCCTTGGCACCGGCACCTATTCGCCGAAGCCGAGCCACGGCAACCGGGAGGTGACGCTCATCGAGACGGAGACGGTCGCGGCACTCTTCGATGGGGTGCAGAACGCGGAGGGTCACCGGCTCGGCATCAAGCTCTCCCCGGCCGAGACCCGTCGCAACATCGCGACGTCCGGTGTCCCGCTCAACCACCTGGTCGATCGCGAGTTCTGGGTGGGGCCGGTGCTCCTGGTCGGCACGCGGCTATGCGAGCCCTGCAAGCACCTCGAGGACCTCACGCACAAGGGCGTCCTGGCGGCCCTCATCCACCGCGGCGGGCTGCGTGCCCGGATCCTCACCGAAGGCGTGATCCGCGTGGGAGACCCGATCCGCCCCAAGACCGCCTGACCGGAGCGCGCTCTACGGGGCTCGGTAGCTGATCCGGTAGATCGTGTCGTCCGTCGAGAGGTAGAGCGCCCCGTCGGCGCCCATCTGGAGTCCCACCGGCCGCCCCCGTACGCTCCCGCCCTCCCGCCAGCCCGTCGCGAAGTCCTCCACGGGGCCGCTCGGCCGGCCGTCCTTGAACGGCACGCGCACCACCTTGTAGCCGGTCGGCACCGAGCGGTTCCATGAGCCGTGGTACGCGACGAAGAGGCTGCCCCGGTAGCCCGGCGGGAACTCGCTGCCCGTGTAGAACGCGAGACCGAGGGGCGCCGAGTGCCCCTGGATCTCGATCGTCGGGAGCGTCATCTGCCGGCACCGCTCGTCGCTCCCGTTCGCGCCGCGGTCGGCGACGGCCCGGCCGCCGACCGCGAAGCAGTCGGGCCAGCCGTAGAAGCCGCCCTCCTTGACCTCCGTGATGTAGTCCGGCGGCAGGTCGTCGCCGCGCCAGTCGCGCTCGTTGACCGTCGCCCAGAGCTCACCCGTCCGCGGGTGAAACGCGAGGCCGACCGCATTTCTGAGGCCCGTCGCGAAACGCTCCTCGCCCGAGCCGTCGGCGTGGTAGCGCGTGATCGCCGCGCGGCGCGGGTCGCGCTCCCGGCAGACGTTGCACGACGAGCCCACGGAGACGTAGAGCCGGCCGTCCGGGCCGAACGCGATCGTGCGCGTCCAGTGACCGCCACCGGGTGGAAGGGTTGGCACGACCACCGCCGCGTCGCTCGCCTTGAGGGTCGCGGGGTCGTAGCGGAAGCGCTTCACGCGACCCGTCTCGGCGACGTAGAGCAGGCCGTCCTTGAACGCGAGCCCGTGGGGGAGGTCGAGGCCGTCGAGGACGGCGACGACGGAATCGGCACGGCCGTCGCGGTTCCGGTCGGGGAGCGCGACGACGCGGCCCTGATTCGGGGTCGAGACGAGCAGCGTGCCCGCGGGATCGATCGCCATGAACCGTGTCGAGCCGAAGCCCGCCGCGAATTCATCGATTCGGAACCCCTGAGGGAGCGTCAGGCGCGGCTCCTGGGCGGGTGCCGCGGCGCCCGTGACGACGAGCGCGGCGAGGAGCGCGACGGTCAGCGCCCTTGCCATCGTGGCTTGCGCTTCTCGAGGAAGGCGCGGACGCCCTCCTGGAAGTCCTGGCTCAGGTAACAGGAAAGAATGAGGTCCTCGAGACTCCCCGGGGACCGGGCGGCCAGGAGGCGGCGCGTCGCCTCCTTGGCGGCGGCCAGCGTGAGCGGCGCGTGCTCGGCGATCCCGCCGGCGAGCTCGCGGGTCCGCGCGAGGAGCGCCTGGGCCGGGTGAACCTCGTCCACGAGCCCGATCGCCTTCGCCTCCGCCGCGTCCACGAGGCGCGCCGTGAGGACGAGCTCGCGGGCGCGGACCGGACCCACCGTGGCGACGAGGAGCGCCAGGCTCGTCGGCGCCACGAAGTTGCCGAGCGTGCGCGCCACCGGCGCGCCGAAGCGCGCGTGGGGCGCGGCGAGCCGCAAGTCGCACGCGAGCGCCATGAACAGGCCGCCGCCGACCGCGTCGCCCTGAACCATCGCGAGCGTCGGCTTGGTCATCCCGGCGATCCGGGAGAGGACGCGGCTGACGCGGGCCTCGTACCCGAGCGCGTCCTCCCGCGTCTTGAAGGTGAGGAACTGGCGGATGTCGGTGCCGCTCGCGAACGCCCGCTCGCCCGCCCCCCGCAGCACGACGACGCGCACCCCGGGGTCGCGGTCGAAGCGCTCGCAGGCGTCGTGGAGCGCCTCGTACATGTCGAAGGTCATCGCGTTGCGCGCCTCAGGGCGGTTGAAGGTGACGACGGCGACGGGGCCGTCCTGCTCGAGAAGGAGGTCGGCCCCGGCGGTCGCGCCCGGAGCCTGGCGGCGCTCGTCCATGGCGCGAAGCTTACCCTCCGGCCCCGGGCCGAACAAGGGCGGCCGGACCGCCGGCGTGGATCTTTCGTTGACTTCGCTTCGAAGGTGCCGTTACATTTCTCCGTAATGCGACTCCGTCGTCCGCGATTCCGACGCTGACGGTGGACGCCACGTCGCTGGTCGCTACCGACCGCGCCGACGCCCACACTCACACTGCTCTCCTCTCCAGGCTCCGAGTCCTCGCCACGGTCCCGGTCGAGACATCACCCAAGCGCGCGCGGCGCGCGCGCTCGAACGAGGGAGGCGAATGCTCCACTTCACGATAGACGGCTTCCAGGGGTTCCGCTCGCGCTTCGACCACGTCCCGCTGATCCAGGAGGTGCTCGAGGAGGTCCCGACCCAGCTCGGGCTCAGGCCCGTGATGCCGGCGTTCGTCCTCCCCTACTACAACGGGGTCGTGCCTGAGGACTGTGGGGTCAGCGCGTTCGTCTTCCTGGCGGGCGGTCACTTCACGCTCCACACCTTCTCGTTCCGGGAGGCGTACTTCGCCGACCTCGTGGCGCCGGGGCCCTTCGACGCCGGGCGCCTCCGGGGCGTCCTCGAGGCGGTCTTCCCGTGCGCGATCACGGCGATCCAGACGGTGGACCGCCAGGACCTCAAGGACACCGAGCCGGACATGGACGCCGACTTCGGGCCCCACCTCTTCCTCAACATCGACGCCTACCAGGGGCCGCAGAGCATGGACACGCTCTTCGCGCTCTTCGACCGGCTGCCACGCTCGATCGGCATGACGCCGATCATGCGCCCCTACGTGATCCGCGACCGCGCCGCCGACGGGCGCGGGGTTCTCTCCGCCATGACGATGATCGCGGAGAGCCACGTGAGCCTCCACGTCTTTCCCGACGAAGAGCGCGCCTACTTCGACATCTTCTCGTGCCGCTTCTTCGACCGGGACCGCGTCGTCCCCCAGCTCAAGGCGTGCTTCCCGGGCGGCACCGTCCAGGAGGCGCTGATCGCCCGGGGGAGCCGGTACCGATTCCTGCGCACCGAGCGCGAGCGCGAGCACGCCAAGTCGCGCGCGTGGCTCCACCCGGAGGGGTGACACCCATGTCCCAACGCGCCAGATACGACGATCCCCGCCTCGCCCGCGAGCCGATGACCCTGGTCGAGGACGGCCCGCGCTCCGTCCTCGCCCTGCTCACCCGGATGCGCGCCTCCGCCTTCCAGGGACGCCAGCTCGGGGAAGCGTTCGAGACGTGGAAGCGTATGATCGAGGGACCGAGCCTCATCTGCCTGGGCTACGCGGCGTCGCTGTCGAGCGCGGGGCTCTGGCCGCTCGTGACGTGGCTCATCGAGCGCGGGTACGTCGACGTCCTCGCCTCGACCTCGGCCAACATCACCGAAGACCTCCTCGAGCAACTGGACGGCAACCGCCTCTACCGCGTCAGCGCGGAGGACGTCGACGACGCGGATCTGTGGAGGGCGGGCTACTACCGCTTCTACGATCACATCGTCTCCAAGGCCCGGTACGACGAGCTGGAGACGCGCGTGCTGAGCGCGTTCATCGACGACCTGGCCGAGCGCTGGCGGAAGCCGGCGATCCCGACGGTGCGGCTCCTCCACGAGCTGGGCCTCTGGCTCGAGGAGAAAGGATTCCGGCGCTCGATCCTCGCGACGGCCGCGCGCCGCCAGGTCCCGGTGTTCTCCTGCGGGCTGCCCGACGGGCCGATCGGCGAGGCGTACGACAAGGCCACCCGCGCCGAGCAGGCCCCGATCGTCGACTTCTTCCGCGACTACAAGATCGCCACGGACGTCATGGACGCGGCGATCACCGGAGGCCGCGGGACCTCGGTGATCTTCCTCGGCGGCGGCGTGCCCAAGGACTTTCTCCAGATCACGGCGACGAGCGTCTCGTCGCGACACGGCAATGCGGAGGCCAAGCCCCACGTCGCCGCGATCCAGATCACCACGGACAACACCGTCTACGGCGGCCTGGGCGGCGCCGCGCTCGCCACCGAGTGCATCTCGTGGGGCAAGGAGGCGAAGGGCGGCCCGAATGTCATGTGCTTCGCGGACGTGACGATCGCGCTACCGCTGATCTGCCAGGGGCTCCTCGAGCACTTCGGTCCGACTCACCGGCGCCGGGAACCGCGGCCGCTCAACCTCGCGGAGGTCTTCTAGCGCGCCAGGGACCCATGGATCGTCTGACGCTGTTCGGTCTCTGCGCGGTGACCGCCATGCTCATTTGCTATGCGCTCGAGGATCGTAGCCGCTGGTTTGTCCTGGCCTTCGCGGCCGCGTGCGCCCTGGGCTCGGCGTACGGCTTCCTTCAGGGCGCTTGGCCTTTCGGCGTGATCGAGGCGATCTGGTCCGGTGTCGCCGTCCGCCGCTGGTCCACCCGGGTCGAACCGAGACCCGAGCAGGGCCCGGCTCGTTGACTTACGAGACGTCGATCGATAGGATTCTCGTAAGACGATGGAGACCGTAACCCTCTCGAGCAAGTATCAGCTCGTCCTTCCCCGTCGGGCGCGCGAGCGACTGCGCCTGCGGCCCGGCATGAAGTTCACGGTCCTCGACAAGGGGGACGTCATCGTCCTCGTCCGGGAGCGGCCCATGCGCGCCTACCGCGGCGTCGCCCGGGGCGTCAACCCTCGTGGCTTGCGCGAGAAGAAGGACCGCGTCTGATCCTCGTCGACTCGAGCGGTTGGATCGAGTATCTCGCGAACCGCCCGCTCGCCAAGCGCTTCGCACCGTATCTCGAAGGCCAGGAACCGTTGCTCGTCTCGGCGATCGAGGTCTACGAAGTCTACAAGGTGATCCGGCGGGACATCTCGGAGGAGCGTGCGCTCGAAGCCGTCTCGGCGCTGCGCCGCGCCGCGATCGCGCCTGTCGACGAATCCCTGGCGCTCGAAGCGGCGGACGTTTCGCTTGCCCACGGGCTGGCGATGGCGGACTCGCTCGTGTATGCGACGGCGCGACGACACGGCGCCAGGCTCATCACGGCAGGCGAGGACTTTGAGGGTCTGCCGGAGACGCTCGTCGTCCGATAGGCTTGGAGAGCGATGCGAAGCCCCCTGCGCCCCCTGCCCGCCGTCGTCGCGCGCTGGATGGCGACGGCGCGCCTCCTGCGCTGGCTCGACGCCCTCGTCGCCTGGCTCGTCGTGTGGGGCGGCGCCGTGACGGTCCTCCCGCGCGCGTCCAGCGAATCGCTCGCCGCCCTGTCGGCGCTCGTCGTCACGCTTGGAGCGCTCGTGATGCCGCTGCGGGTGCGCTGCCGGCCCGTGAGCGGCGTGATCGGGCTCGCCGTGAGCGCGCGGCTCGCCCCCGGCGCCGAGGCGTGGTACGTACGTCCGGGCGACGCCGAGCGCGTCGTGGTGACCGCCCGTCATCGGACGCGCGTGGTGATCGCGCGCCTCGACGGGGCGGGCGCCGAAGGGCTCAGCGTCCGCCGCACGCGCGTCCTGCTCGTGCCGGCCGACGCCGTCTGATCAGCCACGCGCCCAGGCTGCGAGACACGCCGCGGCGTCGGCGGCTCCCAGTTCGAGCAGGCGCGCGATCGTGTCTCCATCGAACTCGAGCGGCCGCACGCGCAGCGGCGCCGACGGCGTGAGGAGCTGTACGTCGACCGCCGGGTACTTGAGTCGGGCCAGCTCCGTGTCACGGCGGATCTGATGAATCATCGCCAGCTCGAACGCCTCTTCGAGCGCGCGTCGGAGCCTCGAGGGCCGGGCGCCCTGCTCGTCCGGCGCGTAGCTCATGAGGACCAGCGCACGCCTCACTGACGGGTCGGCCTCGAGCGCCTCGAGCACGGGCGCCCGGCTGGCGAGCCCACCGTCGACGAGGAGCGTGCCCTCGACGTCGACCGGTGGGAACGCGCCGGGGACCGCGGTGGCCGCCATGAGGGCGTCGACGCTGACCGTCCGATTGTCGAACAGCCGCGTCTGCCGCCGGGCGAGATCGGATGTGATGACGAGCAGACGGGTGGACGAGGCGCGGATGCGGTCGAGGTCGATCGACGCCGCGACCAGCTCTCGCAGGGGCCGAGGGTCGAAGACGGAGCCGGCGGCGTCGAGGGCGGGGAGCGTGAGCCAACCGGGGAGGAGCCCGGCGAAGAAGACGGACGGCCGAAGGGTGTAGACCTGCTCGCGTCTCAGTGTACGCCACAGCGCGTCGAGTCGGTCGACCCGCCCTTCGGCGAGCAACACCGCGTTCAGCGCGCCGGCCGAAGAGCCGGCGACAAGCCTCGGGGCGAGCCCGCGCCGGACCAGCGTCGCGGCCACACCCGCCTCCCAGGCGCCCTTGACGCCGCCGCCCGACAGGACGAGGGTCGTCGGGGCGTCGAGGGCGGCCGACCGCGTGCAGGTCGCCGCGGCGAGGGACGGGCGCGCGAGGGCGCCCAGCGCGATCAGGACGAGCACCACGTTTGTGCCGGCGGGGCGTGGGTGTCTCACCGGTGCCTCCTTCGATCGACCGACGGGCGTCGCGCCCGGGCGATCGCGCATCACGCGGCGCGCGCGAAGTCGATGAAACCCCGCTCGACGTCCGTACGCACCAGCTCGACGCGTACCCGATCGCCGACGTCGAGCCCTTCGACACCGCGCACGACCTTGCCTTCGACATGCGGCCGGAGCACGCGCACCCACGTGCCCTTGACGCCGGCCCCCGTGACGATCGCGTCGAACCGCTCGCCGATGCGCGACGCGAGGAAGAGCGCCGCCGCGGACTTCCGCACCTGGCGCTCGACCTTCGCGGCGTTGTCCTCCGCCTCGGTGCAGTGGCGCGCCAGCGCGGCGAGTTCCGCGTCGCTGTACGGCGCCGGCCCGCCAGTGAGCGCCGCCTTGAGGAGGCGCTGCGTGATGAGGTCGGGGAATCGCCGGTTGGGTGCGGTCGAGTGCGTGTAGTCCCGCACGGCGAGCCCGAAGTGTCCGTCGGCCGTGCCGCCCGGGGGATCGAGGACGTACTCGCCCGAGCCGAGGAGCTTCACCACCGAGAGCGAGAGGTCGGGGAAGCGCCCGGGGTCCGCCCGGCGTTGCGCCTCGAGGAATGCTTCGAGGGCGCGCGCGTCCGGCGCCGGCGGAAGCCGCTCGCCCAGATCCACGGCGAGCGCGACGATGCGCTCCCAACGCTCGGGGGATCGGAGGACCCGCCGCAGCGCGGGGAAGCCGCGCGCCTCCAGGAACTTGGCGGTGACGCTGTTGGCGGTGATCATGAAGTCCTCGATCAGCTCCCGCGCGCGGTTCTGCTCGTCGGGGAGGAGGTCGGTGAGCACGTCGCCGTCGAACACCGCCCGGGGCTCGAGCGTCGCGAGGCTGAGCGCGCCGCGGTGGTGGCGCAGCTCCTTCATCGCCTGCGCCACCCGATCTTGAAGACGGAGCTGCGCGTCGAGCCCGGGGACCGCGGCGACGCGCGGCGGCACGGGTGCCCTCCCGGCGAGCCACGCGGCGACAGCGTCGTAGGCGAGCTTGGCGTGGTTGACGACGCGCGCGCGATAGACGTCGCCGTCCGTCACGGCGCCGTCCGGGCCGATCGTCGTCGCGACGACCAGCGCGAGCCGCTCCTCGCCCTCGCCGAGCGACGTGAGGTCGGTCGACAGCTTCTCGGGGAGCATCGGAAAGACTTCGGCCGCCGTGTACACCGAGGTCGTGTTCATCTGCGCGTGGCCGTCGATCGCCGAGCCTTTGCGGACCACCGCGTCCACGTCGGCGACCGCGACGAGGATCGTCACGGCGTCCCCGCCCGCCGGCGCGGCGACCGAGAGCTGGTCGAGGTCTCGCGAGTCGTCGTTGTCGATGGAAGCCCAGGGGAGGTGGCGGAGGTCGCGGATGGCGGAATCGCGCTCCTCGGCGGGCCCGGAGATCGCGCCCGTCTCGGTGAGGACCGCCGGGGAGAAGTCCGGCTCGAGCCCGCGCTCGCGCATCGCCCTCCGGGCGATCGCCTGGAGCTCGCTCCGGTGGTGGCGCGTCCCGGCGCTCATGGGCACCGGGCGACCCCCGCCTCCTTCACCCGCGCGTAACACCAGCAGTCGCGCGGCGTGTCGCCGGCGTTCGGGTGGAGCGACCAGCCGCGCAACAGGCCCTCACGCTGCATCCCCGCCTTCTCGAGCACGCGTGCCGAGGCGCGGTTGGCGACGTCGCACACCGCCCAGACGCGATAGACGTCGGGCTGCGCCAGCGCCCAGCGGGTCACGGCGCACGCCGCTTCGGTCATGAGGCCCCGACCCCAGTACCCGCGCCCCAGCACGTAGCCGAGCTCGACCCGGTGTCCCTGGGGCCGGAGCTCGATCGCGCCCACCAGATGCCCGCTCTCGCGCAGGGTGATCACCCAGTTGAACGGGCCATTCTTCGCCCATCCCTCGGCGCAGTACCTGAGGAACTCCAACGTGTCAGCGGTCCTCGTGTGAGGACGCCAGGTCACGTACCGGGTCACCTCCGGATCCCGCGCGTAGGTCGCGAAGATCGCCGCCGCGTCCTCCGTGACGGGAGGTCGCAGCTGGAGTCGCTCGGTCTCGAAGCGCTCGGGCGGTGTCGTCACGCGGGGAGGTTCCCCTTCGCGTGAATGCTTGTCAAGCGTCCCCGAAATTGGGAGGATGCGGTGCGTGAACGTGGAGCTGCCGTACGGCGAGACGACGCTGACCGCGACGCTGCCGGCGCGCACCCGCGCGCTCTCCAACGTCGAAGTGACGACGCTGGCACCCCTCGCGGATCTCAAGGCGGCCGTGAGCGCGGCGCTGGCCGCGCCGCGGGAGCTGCCGCCGATTCCGGAATTGGTGAGGCCGGGCGCCGGAGTGACGATCGCGTTCGACGACGCGACCGTCGCCTCTTACGGTCCGATCCGCGCGGTCGCGATCGAGGCCGTCCTCGAGCAGCTCGCGGCGGCGGGCGTGGGACGGGAGCGCGTGACCCTGATCTGCGCGAACGCGCTCCACCGGAAGCTCCGTCCGGCGGAGCTCGAGCGGATCCTCGGCGCGGACCTCGTCCGTGAGTTCGGGCCGCGCCTCGTGTGTCACGACGCCGAGGACCGGGAGGCGATCGTGGACCTCGGGCGGACGCCGGAGCACGGCTATCCCGTCGAGGTCCACCGCCTCGTCGCCGAGTCGGACCTCACCGTGTACGTCAACGCGCGCTACAACCGTGGCTTCAACGGGGGCTGGAAGTCGGTCTGCGTCGGGCTCTCCACCTATCACTCCATCAAGGTCACGCACACGCCGGACGGCATGTCCATGTCGGTGCACAACAACCGGATGCACGAGGTCCTCGACGAGATGGGCCGCCATCTCGAGCGCCGCGTGGGCCGGCGCGTCTTCAAGGTCGACACGCTCCTCGCGGATCCGTGGCGCCCGGCGAGGGTCGTCGCCGGCAGCGTGGACGCGACGCGGCGGGAGCTGCTCGGCGACGTCGCGCGCATGTTCCCCGCGCGCCGCGAGCAGGGAGGAGAGCGGTTCGACGTGCTGGTCTACGGCGTGCCGGATGCGAGCCCGTACGCGGTCTTCTCCCACGTGAACCCGATTCTCACCCTGATCTCCTCCGGGCTCGGCTACCTCGGCGGGCTCGCCGAAGCGGCGGGCGTGCCGGGCTGCACCGTGATCATGGCGACGCCGGTCCCCGACCGCTGGGACCGCGTGACCCATCCCTCGTACCCGGAGGTCTGGGAGCGCGTCCTGCCGCTGACGCGCGACCCCTACGAGATCATGCGCCGCTTTGCCGACGACTACGCGCGGCGCCCGGAGTACGTCGAAGCGTACCGCACGCGCTTCGGCTTCCACCCCGTCCACGGGATTCTCGCCGTCTACCCGCTCAAGCGCCTCGACCACGTGGGGCGGGTCATCGTCGCCGGCCCGCACGATCCGGAGGTCCCGCGCCACGTCGGCTTCGACGCGGCGCCGAGCGTCGAGGAGGCCGTCGCCCGAGCGGAGGCCCGTCACGGCCGCGACTGCGCGATCGCCTACGTCAGGCAACCGGTGCTCCCACGTCCGTCATGACCCTACAAAGGAGCCGCACGCGATGAGTGAGCTCAGGATCTGGATGAACGGCGCGCTCGTGGATCAGGCCGCGGCGGTGCTGCCCGTCAACAGCGCCGCCGTGTTCTACGGGACGAACGTCTTCGAGGGGCTGCGGGCCTATTGGAACGAGGCCGACGAGGAGCTCTACGCCTTCCGGCTGCAGGAGCACTTCACCCGGCTGCGCGAGTCGATGAAGATGATGCGGTTCACGGTCCCGTACACCGACGTCGACCTCGACGAGGCCGTGCGTGAGGTCCTCCGGGGGAACGCGATCCGCGAGGACGTCCACATGCACCTGGTCGCCTACGTCGTCGGCGTGGGGATGGACGCGACGGCGCCGACGGGCCTCTACATCAATCCCCGCCGGCGGGGACGGATCTCGGCGGCGGGCCTCTCCTGCTGCGTCAGCTCGTGGACGCGCACCTCCGACAACGCGATCCCGATCCGGCTCAAGTGCGGCCCGAACTACCAGAACGGCCGCCTCGCGCTCCTGCAGGCGAAGGCCGACGGCTACGACGCGCCAATACTAATGAACGCGCAGGGCCACGTCGCCGAGGGCACCGGCGCGACGTTCTTCATGGTCCGCAAGGGCCGGCTCGTCACGCCGCCGGTGACCGCCGACGTCCTCGAGTCCATCACGCGCGCGACCCTCATCGAGGAGGTCTGCCCGAACGTCCTCGGGCTGGAGGTCGTCGAGCGGGAGATCGACCGCACCGAGCTCTACGTCGCCGACGAGGCGTTCTTCTGCGGGAGCGGCTACGAGATCACGCCGATCGTCTCGATCGACCGGTTTCCGCTCGGCGACGGCCAGGTCGGCCCGCTCACCCGGCGCGTGCTCCGGGTCTACATGGACGTTGTCCGCGGCGTCGACAAACGCTACGCGGAGTGGCGCACGCCGACCTATCGTGGCGTGACGGTCTGAGCGCCGGATGAGCGCGGGAAGCGGGAGGCCAGCCCTATGAGACCCGGCGCCGTCCGGCTCACGGTCCTCGGCGTGATCGTTGTCACCGCGATCGCCGCGCAGGCCGCGGCGCAGGCGCTGTACCGGTGGGTCGACGAGGACGGGGTCGTCCACTACTCGCAGTTCCCGCCGCCGGCCCCCGTCACGCCCCTTCCCCCTCCACCCGGGGTGAAGCCCCCATCGCCGCCCGAGGCGAAACCGCCGTCACCGCCCGGAGGAAAGGCGTCGCCGCCACCCGTGACAAAGCCGGCGCCCGCTCCCGAGGCGAAGCCGTCGCCGCCACCCGCGACGAAACCCTCGCCGGCTCCCGAGGCGAAGCCCTCCGAACCGCGCGAGGCGAAGCCGTCGCCCGCGGCGACGCTCAGTCCCGCGCACGAGCGCGCGATCCGCGAGCTGGTGCACGTGGCTGCGGGCGCCGGAGTCACTGACGCCGTGTTCCAGCAGATCGCCCAGGCCCTGGTCCCTGATCTCAAGCCGGCGCTCGCGCGCCAGTTACAGCGACCCGTCTCGGCCGCGGAGGAGCGGAAGCTGGTCGACGTGATCCGCCGGACGTTCGCCGGCGTCTTCCCCACCGCGCTGCTCGAGGATGAGCTGGTCTCCGTCTACGCGAAGCACTTCAGCGAGGGCGAGGCCGACGCCAAGGAGCTGCTGCGCTTCTCCCAGACGCCGATCGGCGCGAAGGCGATTCGGGTGGCCGCGGTCCTCACCGGGGAGGGCGCGGGGATCGGCCAGCGCCTCGCGCAATCCCGCCAGGCCGAGTTCGCCCAGCGGCTCCGCGACGATCTCGCCCGCGAGTTTTCGCCCTGACGCTGACCGGTCGCCCTCGAGGGCCACGAGGCCGCCCTTCGCCAGGAGCTCTCGTTCATCCACCAGACCTATACGCGGAAGAGCCCCCACGTCATGGAGTCGCTGATGTACCGGGAGCATTTCCTCGGCGCCGAGTTCATCGGCCTCGTCGTGTACGCCGAGGCGGGGCTCGAGACCAGGGAGCGTCGGCAGGCGCTGGCCCGCCTGGACGAGGTCGCCGCGGCGCACGCGAGGTTCAGCACGCCGGCGCTCCGTGTCGAGCGGATCGCCGAGTTCGTCAAGGGCACGCAGGTGACTCCGTACGGCATCGCGGGACTGTTGACGAGTCAGCCCGCGTTCGCGGCCGAGTTCGCCGGGCGCCTGAAAGAGCTCACCGGAGACCTCGTCGAGCGGCTGCGCCCGGCGCGGATGCTCGTGGGCGAGGTGGTCGACACGCCCGGGCTGTTCTTCGTCCTCGGCGACTCGAGCTACCCCGTCGACCTCGACCGGTATCTACAATCCACGCTCCACCGGCAGCACCGGGCTGCGGTCGAGTCGCTGCTCGTCGCGCCCACCCGGTGGTTCTCCCTCGATCCGGTGTGGCGCTACGTCAAGGCCGGGGACCGCGGAGCGCGAGATGAATGAGATAGTCTGAGGCGACGACCGATGGACCATGACGCCCTCGCCCGAATCGGCGACGCGCTCGCGGCCGAGCCCGATCGTCAGCGCGCGCTCGAGCTGCTCCTCACCGAGGCGCGCCGGCTGACGCGAGCCCAGGCCGGGACGGTCTACCTCCGTGAGGGCGACCGGTTGCGCTTCGCCGCGGTGCAGAACGACCTCCTGGCGCGGCGCTTCGGCGCGGACGAGGCGCGCCGCCGTCTCGCGGCGGAGCCGCTCGCGCTCGTGGAGCCAAGCGTCGCCAGCTACGTCGCGCTCACCCGTGCCGTGGTGAACATTCCCGACGTGTACGAGCTACCGCTCGAGCGGCCGTACGAGTTCGACCGCCACTGGGACGCCGTGCACGGCTACCGCACCCAGTCGATGCTCGCGATGCCGCTCCGCGACGGCCGGGGCGAGGTGTTCGGCGTCGTCCAGCTCATCAACGCCGTCGGCGACACCGGGACCGTGGTCGCGTTTGATCAGGAACAGGAGGAGATCCTCGGGGCGCTCCTGACGCAGTTCATGCGCGCCCGCGCCGCGTGGTGAGACGCCGAGGCCTCCTCGCGGTCGTCCTCGGGCCGCTCGGTCACTCGGTCGCGAGACGGTAGCCCACCCCCGGTTCGGTCAGGAGATACCGGGGGCGCGCCGGCTCGGCCTCGAGCTTGTGGCGGAGATGCGCCAGGTAGACGCGCACGTAGTGGGCCTGGTCGGTGTGCGTCGGTCCCCAGACGTCACGAAGCAGCTGCGCGTGGGTGACGACCTTGCCCGCGTGCCGAACGAGCGTCGCCAGGAGCTTGTACTCGATCGGCGTCAGGCGCACCTCCCGGTCGCCCACGAACACCTGCCGACGCAGGAGATCCAGCCGGAGCTCCCCGACCTGGAACGCCGCGTCGTCGCCCTCGTGCGAGGCGCCCGCGGTGTGGCGGAGCGCGACCCGGATCCGTGCGAGGAGCTCGCCCGCGCCGAAGGGCTTGCTGACGTAGTCGTCGGCGCCCACGTCGAGGGCCGTCACCTTGTCGCGCTCCTGACCGCGCGCGGACAGGACGATGATCGGGACGTCAGTCCACTCGCGCAGCCGGCGGATCACGTCGATGCCGTCGATGTCGGGCAACCCGAGATCGACGATGACGACGTCCGGCTGGCGCGAGCCGACCTCCACCAGGCCGTCGGCGCCCGTCGTCGCCTCGAACAGCCGGTACCCCTGCCCCGTCAGGGTGGCGCGTAGAAAGCGCCGGATCTGGGGCTCGTCCTCGATGAGGACGACGACGGGGTCAGGCATCGGCGGGCACCGAGGCCGGCGGCTTCTCGCCGAGGGGCAGCGTGAAGAGGAAGGACACGCCCCCCTCGGGCAGGTTCTGGGCCCAGATGCGCCCGCCGTGCGCCCGGACGATCCCCTGGCAGATCGCGAGGCCGAGGCCGGCGCCACGGCCGCCGGCTGGGTGCCCACGGTAGAACTTCTCGAAGACCTTGTCCTCCTCGCCAGGCCGGAGCCCCGGGCCGTGGTCGGCGACCTCGACGGTCACGGCGCGGTCCGTCGCGCTCGCGATGATCCGGATCGGGCTGTCGGGCGGCGTGTACTTGACGGCGTTGTCGAGCAGGTTCACGAGAACCTGCTCGATGAGCACGTCGTCCATGGCGACCAACGGTAGCTCCGCCGGGACGTTGACGGCGACACGCCGGCTCGCAAGGCCCCTGGCGAGCCGCGCGAGCGCGGCCCCGACGACCTCCTCGAGCGGGTGCCAGTCACGGCTGAGCCCGAGGGCGCCCGACTCGAGCCGCGTCATCTCCAGCAGGTTCTGGACGAGCCGGTTGAGGCGCTCGGCTTCGTCGCGGACGGACTCTAGCAGCTCCTGCTGGACCCGCGCATCCAGCCGCGCGCCGGACTCGAGGATCGTCGTCGCCGCGCCCGTGATGGCCGCGAGCGGTGTGCGGAGGTCGTGTGAGACCGAGGTCAAGAGCGCGCTGCGGAGCCGCTCGGTCTCGGCGCGCACGCGCGCGTCCTGGGCTTCGTTGGCGAGGCGCGTCCGTTCCAGCGCGAGCGCCGTCTGGTTCACGAAGGTCTCGAGCTGCCGGAGCGGCTCGGGCGCCGTCAGGGCGTCGCGCCCGGGCGGCCGGACGCTCACCACACCGATCGGCCCGCGAGGACCGAGGAGGGGCACGTGCACGGCTCGAGCGCCGTTCGACCGCGCCGCGCCCAGCCCGGCCGTTTGGCCGTGCTCGAAGGCCCAGCGGCTCAGCGTGAGCTCGTTTTCCTCGAGCGCAGGGCGCCCCTCGGTCCGGCGGACCTCGAGCGTCCCCTCGGCGTCGGGCAGGAGCACCGCCACCTCGGCCCCGAAGACCTCCGTGAGGTGGCGCGCCGCGATCGCGATGAGCGCGTCGACGTCTCCCGTCGCCGCGAGCTCACGGCTCATGGCGTAGAGCGCCGCAGTTCGCTGCTCGCGTTGGCGAGCCGCCTCCGCTTGCCGGCGGATGCGGGCCGTCAGCCCGCTGATGACGAGCCCCACGACCAGCATCACCGTGAAGGTCAGCAGGTACTGCGTGTCCGCGACGACGAACGTGAAGTAGGGCGGGACGAAGAAGAAGTCGAAGGCCGCGACGCTCACGACGGAGGCGACGACGGAGGGCCCCCGCCCATACCGGGCGGCGATGGCCACGATGGCGAGCAGGTACGTCATGATCAGGTTGGCCGGCTCGAAGAACGGGAACATCAGCCAGGAGAGGCCGGTCGCGAACGCGACGGCGGCGACCGCCTGCGCATAGCCGGCGACGATCCACCCGCGCGTCGAACGACGCGCTAACGGGCCGGGCAGGGCGTAGCTCACACGAGGAGTGTAGCTCCGTCATCGGCGAACGTGTCGATCACGCGCACGGTGAGGCCTCGTCGCCCACACTCGCACCACTCGTCCAGATCGCGAGCGACGCGGTTCGCCCGCCCCCACATGGCGGCCACGCACCAGACCCCCGCCACGATCCCGGCCTCGAGACCGATTTTGAATGGCGACGCTGCCACGCGGAGCTCGACGACCGCGAACGTGACGAGACCCAGCAGCACGCTGGTGTAGAGACGACCCCACCCAGGCAGAGGGGTCGAGGTCGGTGAGCGTCTTCCGTCACACACGAGTCAGCCGCCGCATGACCCCAGCGTAGACAGGTCTCCGGTAAAGCCTGTCTCAAGAAGCGGACACGAGCCGTAAAAATCTCGTAAAAATCCGCGACCGGAGTTCCGGCGCAGCCCAGCACGGGTAGAGTGGTCAGTCGGATGCGAATCACTCTACTCAAGCGCCTGCTGGTCGGTCCGCCCATGCCGCTCGCCCAGGCGCGCCACGAGCGGCTCGGCAAGGCCGTCGCGCTCGCGGTGTTCGCCTCCGACCCGTTGTCGTCGGTGGCGTACGCGACCGAAGAAATTCTCCTGGTGCTCATCCTCGCCGGCAGCGCCGCCCTGAGCTACTCGCTGCCGATCGCCCTGGGCATCGCCGCCCTCCTCGCGATCGTCGTCATCTCGTACCGCCAGACGGTGGTGGCCTACCCGCAGGGCGGGGGCGCCTATCTGGTCGCGAAGGACAACCTCGGCATCTTCCCTGCTCTGGCGGCAGCCGCGGCGCTGCTCGTCGACTACGTGCTGACGGTGTCGGTGTCCGTCGTCGCCGGGGTCGCGGCCTTGACGTCGGCCGTGCCCCAGCTCTATCCCTACCGCGTCGTCTTGAGCGTCCTCGCGGTCGCCGGGATCGCCATGGGGAACCTCCGGGGCGTCCGCGAATCGGCCAGGATGTTCGCCGCGCCGACCTACTTCTTCGTGGTGAGCGTCCTGGGGATGGTCGGGTACGGGCTGGTCGCCACAGCGCTCAATCTGCTGCCCGAGGCCCCCTACGAGCCTCATCCGCCGGGTATCGAGGGCCTCGGACTCTTCCTCCTGTTGAGAAGCTACGCCGCCGGCTGCACCGCGCTGACGGGCGTCGAGGCCGTCTCCAACGGCGTCCAGGCGCTCAAGCCGCCCGAGGGGCGCAACGCGCAGATCGTCATGACCTGGCTCGGGGTGCTCTCGATCGCGATGTTCCTCGGGATCACCTATCTCGCCTTCGACTTCGGCATTGTCCCGGGGGGCGACGAGACGGTCGTGTCGAAGATCGCCCGCCGGGTGTTTGGCACCGGCGTGCCGTACTACTGCGTCCAGGCCGCCACCCTGCTCATCCTGGTCCTCGCCGCCAACACGTCGTATGCGGACTTCCCGCGCCTGTCCTCGATCCTGGCGCGCGACCGCTTTGTGCCGCGGCAGTTCGCGAACCAGGGCGACCGGCTCGTGTTCTCGAACGGGATCCTGATCCTGAGCGGGTTCGCCGTCCTCCTGATCGTGGTGTTCGCAGGCGATACCCACGCGCTGCTGCCCCTCTACGCCATCGGCGTGTTCATTTCGTTCACGCTCTCGCAGAGCGGCATGGTGTGCCGATGGCTCCGGCTCCGGGAGAAGGGCTGGCGCTGGCGTGTGTGGGTCAACGGGGTGGGCGCGGTCGTGACCGGCGTCGTCCTCCTGACCCTCGCTTTCACGAAGTTCAGCGAGGGGGCCTGGATCGTCGTCGTCGTGATTCCGTTCCTGGTGGGCGTGTTCGGGGTCATGCGCAGCCACTACGAGGAGGTCGCGGAGGAGCTCTCGCTCGAAGGCTTCGAGGGGCCGCCCCAGTTCCAGCACACCGTGCTCGTCCTCATCGGCGACGTCCACCGGGGGGTCGTCCGAGCCGTCCAGTACGCGAAGACGCTCGCGCCGACGGCCGCGGTGCGCTCCGTCTACGTGGAGACGGACCCGGCGCGCACGCCCAAGCTCGAGGAGAAGTGGGCCAGGTGGGGGCTCGGCGTCCCCCTGATCGTGTTGACGTCGCCGTACCGGTCGCTCTTGCGGCCATTCCTCGACTACATCGACCAGATCCAGGCGCGCGGCGACGAGCAGATGGTCACGATCGTCCTACCCGAATTCCTCCCGCGCCGGTGGTGGCAGCACGTTCTCCACAACCAGACGGCTCTGCTCATCAAGGGCGCGCTCCTCTTTCGCAAGAACACGGTCGTCGCTGACGTTCCATACCTCCTCAAGCGCTAAGCGGACTTAGCCCTATACAGCAGGAAGGGGTGACACTGTCAGCGTGCAAGACTGTCAAAATGTGGACACGAGGGCCCCTGGACGAGCTTTGACCGCTAGCTCCTAAGTACCTGCCTGAACGGGCATTTCCCCCACCATTCGGTCATCAAGCGACCGACTTGGTACAGCGCCTGCTGTAACGAATTAAGGAAGTGGGTAAATACCTGAAAGACTTGATGAAGGCGGGGAGTAAGCTCAGATGAGAGGAGACGATCTATGAGGAGGGTCATGATCGGGGCGATTCTCACCCTCGTCCTGATGTCGGTCGGCGCATGGGCGCAGACCAGCGGGACGGAGGCGTTCGCCCAACTCCCGCCCGTCGAGCAGAAGATCGCCCGTGCCCTGTTCGAGGCGCAGACCGGCCCGACGCGGCTGACGCCCGACCAGATCGTGGACATGAAGAAGGGCGGCGAGGGCTGGGGGAAGGTCTTCAAGCAGATGAAGGAGCAGCGCCTCCTCACAGAGAAGAACCTGGGGCAGGTCGTGAGCAACTTCGAGCGCCAGCACAGCGCGGCGCGCGGCGCCACCACGGGCCGCGGGCGCGACGAGAGCGCCGCCTCCGGCGCATCGGCCGGCGGGAACGGCATGGGCCGGGGCGCCAGCCACGGCGGCGGAAAGCGCTAGAGACAGTACGCGTGTAATGCGGCGGGAGAGGCGCATGCCTCTCCCGCCAGCCCCTCGGGTCACCGGGGCCCGGCACGGAGCACCCTCGCGGGAGGACCTCAAGATAGGCGCGCTCGCTTCGCTCGTGCCGTCGTGCCTCCTCGTGCTCACCGGCGTCTACTTCCTCGCGGGGAAGTTCGGGCTGGCGCTCGCCTTGGTCCATGCGAGCGCGTCGCCGGTGTGGCCGCCGACGGGCATCGCCCTGGCGGCCGCGCTCCTGCTCGGGTACCGTGTCTGGCCGGCGCTGTTCCTGGGCGCGTTTCTGGTGAACGTCACGACGGCCGGATCCGTCTGGACGTCGCTCGGGATCGCCGGCGGCAACACGCTCGAAGGGCTCCTCGGCGCCTTCCTCGTCCAGCGCTTCGCGAACGGTCGGCGAGTCTTCGATCGGGCGCGAGACATCCTCACGTTCGCGGCGCTCGCCGGCCTCGGCAGCACGGCCGTGTGCGCGACGATCGGGGTGACGAGTCTGTCGCTCGGGGGCTACGCGAGCTGGGAGCGGTTCGGGGCGATCTGGCTCACGTGGTGGCTCGGGGACGCGGCGGGCGCGCTGGTGGTGGCCCCGGTGCTGATCCTCTGGGGAATGGACCGCGCGCTGCGTCTGTCGCAGGCACGCCTCCTGGAGCTCCTGCTCCTGCTCGGCTCCACGCTCCTGGTCGGCGAGGCTGTGTTCGGCGGCCTCGGGTCACCGTGGGCGCGGTCATATCCCCTCGAGTTCCTCTGCGTCCCGCTGCTCGTCGTGGCCGCGTTCCGGTTCGGCGCGCGCGAGGCGGCGACGTGCGTCGCCCTCCTTTCGGTGCTCGCGAACTGGGGCACGCTGCACGGCTCGGGGCCCTTCGTCCGGTACACGCAGAACGAGTCGCTGCTGCTGCTCCAGACGTTTATGGGGACGATGGCCATGATGACGCTGCTCCTGGCGGCGATCGTCAAGACGCACAGGGAGACCGAGGCGGCGCTGGCCCGCGTTGCCGCGATCGTGGAGTCGTCGGAAGACGCGATCATCGGCAAGACACTGGACGGGATCATCACGACCTGGAACGGGGGCGCCCAGCGGCTCTACGGGTACTCGTCCCGCGAGGTGATCGGATGGCCGATCGCGCTCGTCATCCCCCGAGACCTCGATGGCGAGCTGGCGATGATCCTCGCGCGGCTCGCCCGAGGCGAGCGGATGGATCACTACGAGACGGTCCGGGTGACGCGGGACGGGCGCCGGATCGACGTGTCCATCACGGTGTCCCCGACCCTGGACGCGGCGGGGCGGATCGTCGGCGCCTCGTCGATCGCCCGGGACATCACCCACAAGAAGCAGGCCGAGGCGGCCGTGCGGGAGCGGGACGCCCTCCGGTACGTCGCGGGCCTCGCGGCGGCGGCGGCGCACGAGATCAACAATCCGCTGGCGGTGGTCATGGGCCAGGCGCAGCTGCTCGAGGAAATGGTCGACGCCGCGGGGCGCAGGCGCATCGAGGAGATCCTCGAAGCCACGCGGCGGATCCAGGGGATCATCGACCAGCTGAAGCGCATCAACCGGCTCGAGCTGGCCGACGGGTCCGAGCCGGTGCCGGAGATGCTCGACCTCGGGAAGTCGAGCTCGCAGGGCTCGGGGCTCACGTAAGCCGAGGCGCGACGCGCTCGGCGAAGAGACGCATCGACGCCAGCACACGCTCGTGGGGGATCTGGCCGCCCGGGTTCATCCACGCCGACAGGCTCGAGAAGCCGAGCGCCTCGCGCAATTCGAGCAGCCGGTCGACCACCGCCTCGGGCGTGCCGAACACCGCTTGCTCGCTGAGGACGTCCGCGTAGGTCAGCTCGGCCAGCCGCCCGGCGCGCGCGCTGCGCGCCTCGTCCGTTTGAGCGGCGGTGCCGTCCGATTTTTTCAGGGCCTCGCTGATCGCGCGGAAGAAGTGCATCGTGCTCGCTTCGGGCTCCTCGCGCGCCTGTCGCTCCGTGGCGGCGACGTAGACGGGCATGCTGAGGCCGATGTCGCCGCGTCCGGTGTGTCCGGCCGCCGTCCAGCCCTCGTGATACCCGCGGACGAAGCGCTCGAGGTCAGAGATCGAGATGGTCCGCGGGGCGACGAACAGGGGCAGGCCCATGCGTCCGACGAGGGGGTAGGTCTCCTCGGTCGTGGCCGCGACGCGGAGCGGCGGGTGCGGCCTTTGGAAGGGCTTCGGCATCACGCACACGTCGTGGAAATGGAAGTGACGCCCGGCGTGGGAGAAGCGCTCGTGCGTCCAGGCCTTGATCAGGATCTCCAGGGTCTCGAGAAAGCGCTCGCGGCTCTCGCTGTAGGGGATGTTGAACCCCGCGTAGTGCCCGGGCAGGCCGCTCCGGCCGACGCCGAACTCGAGGCGTCCCCTCGTCAGATGGTCCACCGTCGCCACGTCCTCGGCCAGGCGCAACGGGTGGCTCAGCGGTAGGACCTGCACGGCGATCCCGATCTTCACCCGTCGCGTCCAGGTCGCGAGGGCTCCCGCCACGACGAGCGGGGACGCGAGCACGGAGCGGTCCTTCTGGAAGTGGATCTCGGCGAGCCACACGGCGTCGAAGCCGAGGTCCTCCGCAGCCCGCATCTGGGCCATCGACTCCGCGAACGCGACCGTCTCGCTCATTCCCGCCGGACACTGGAACTCCGTGAACAGGCCGAACTCCATTCCGCCTCCGTGTCAGCCTTCGTAGATCTTCTTGAGCTCCCCTTCGGCCCACCGCACGGCGTCCTCGGCGGATAGACCCTGCACGGCCTTCGCGTACATGTCCGTAATGATGTACTTGGTCAGGGCCTCGCTCGCCCTGGCCGTGGGCGGCCCCGCGTAGCCGATCATCCTGGCGCCGCGCGGAGCGGTCCGGAAGGGTTTCAGCGCGTCGTCGATCTTCGCCCACATCGGATGGTTCTCCCAGGCCGTCGTGGCGCCGACGCTGTACCCCTCCTCGATCTCGAACCACCTGCCGAACTGCTCTCTGGCGTGGAGCCACTTGAGGAACTCCCGGGCGGCCTTCTGCTGCCTCGAGTACTTCATGATCGCGTGCGAGAAGGCCACCTTGTAGGGCGACGTCCGGCCCAGGGGACCGTCGGGGATCGAGAAGTGCGAGATGTCCCGCCACATCGGCTGGCCAGCCTCGTCCTTGATCTTGTCCGGATTGCGCTTGGCGAAGATGTAGATCGAGGCGCCGTTCAGCGTCGCGCCGATCTCGCCCGCATGGAACGCGCGGTTGTTGTTCGTGTCGTCCCACGCCAGCGCTCCCTCGTCACACGCGTCCTTCCAGAAGCCGACCATCCACTTCACGGCCTCGAGCGTCCCCTTCCCGTTCAGGACGGCCCGCTTGCCGCTCGGGTCGGTCTCGGCCCCGCCGAACGTCCAGGTGAGCGGATACGTCCACGCCGGCGCGTCGCCGAACGTGTGGCCCAGCGTCTGTCCGACGGGCTTGCCCTTCTTCTTGAGCGCGACGCCGATCCTCCGGTACTCCTCGAGCGTCCGGGGCGCTTCCGACGCGCCCACCTCCGCGAACCACGATCGACGATAGGCGATGAGGATGCCGCCCGTGCCCCACGGCAGGCCGAGCCACCGCGCGCCGGCGCGCGCCGCGGCCTCGTTGTGGGGGTAGTAGCCGCCCTGGTCCCGAGCCTTCCATTCGCACAGCTCCGACACGTCGGCGAGCGCGTTCGCGTAGAGGTGGGGCCAGTTGTGGAGCATCAGGATGATGTCCGCACCGCTCCCCGACTGGATCGCCGCGGTGATGCGCGCCTGGAGATCGTTCGCGTTGATCGTCTCGAGCGTGACGTCCATCTTCATCTGCCGGTTGTACTCGGCGATCATCCGCCTGAGCTCGGCGTCGCCTTCGGGGATGAAGTCGACCCACTGGAGGAGGTGGAGCTTCGTGGGTTGGGCGAAGGCGGGCGCGACTCCGCCGCCGGCGGCGAGGAGCCCGAGGGCGCCAGAGGTCTTGAGAAAGGTCCGACGAGAGGTCTTCGTCATGTACCGCCTCCTCGCTCCTGCTTCGGTCGGTCGAACAAGCGCAGGGTGGAGAGAATCTCCGCGGTTCGCGCATCATTGTCAAGCCGCTTTCGGGTATCTTCGACGCTACGGGCCTGGGCCCGGGGAGGGGGCGTATGGGATCGCTGACCGGGTCGGAGCTTCTCGCGCGGTCGCTCACCTCGCAGGGCATGGACACGCTCTTCTTCCTCATGGGCGGGCCGATGCTGGAGACCGAAAGCACCTGCATCAAGCTCGGGGTCCGGGCCATCGACACCCGCCACGAGCAGGCGGCGGCGATGATGGCCCACGCGTACAGCCGCGTGACCCGCCGCCCCGGGGTGTGTATGGGCTGCTCGGGGCCGGGGACGACCAATCTCGTCACCGGTGTCGCCAACGCCTTCGTCGACGCCGCCCCGCTGATCGCGGTGGGCGGGTCGAGCCCGCGGGTCTATCTCGGAATGGAGGCGTTCCAGGAGATCGATCAGGTCGCGATCATGCGCCCAATCACGAAGTGGGCCGAGCGCGTGCTCGATGCCCGGCGCATCCCCGAGCTCGTGGCCACCGCCTTCCGTCAGGCGACGACGGGCCGGCCGGGCCCCGTCTATCTCGACCTGCCGGGCGACGTCCTCGGAGAGGCGGTGGACGAGGCCGCCGTCGCGTTCCCGGCTCGCTCCGAGCCGCCGCTCCGCGCGCAGGGCGACCCCGCGGCGGTCGCGGACGCCGTCGGCCTGCTGGCCGGCGCCGAGCGGCCCCTGGTCATCGGCGGCAGCGGCGTCTGGTGGTCGGACGCCGCGTCCGCGTTCCAGGCCTTCGTCGACGCGACCGGCATCCCCTTCTACACAACCCCGATCTCGCGGGGCATGATCGCCGAGGACCACGCGCTCGCGTTCCTCAACGCGCGCGCCAAGGCCTTCGCGGAGGCGGACGTCCTCCTCGCCGTCGGCACGCGCTTCAATTACGTGCTCCAGTTCGGTCGCCCGCCCCGGTTCGCGGCAGATCTCAAGGTGATCCACGTCGACGTGAACCCGAGCCAGCTCGGCTGGAACCGCCGGGTCGACGTGCCGATCGTCGGCGACGCCCGCGCGGTCCTGGAGCGGCTCGCCGCCGCATCGCGCGGGACGATCGAGCCCGGCCGCTACGCCGCGTGGGTGGCGAAGCTCCGGGCGCTCGACGCTGAGAAGGCGGCCGAGATGGACAGGCAGATGAGCACGGACCAGGTCCCGATCCACCCGCTCCGGCTCTGCAAGGAGGTGCGCGACTTCCTCCGGCGCGACGCGATCCTGATCGTGGACGGCCAGGAGATCCTCAACTACGGGCGCCAGTCGATCCCGACCTTCGTGCCGGGGCACCGGCTGAACTCCGGTCCCTTCGGCTGCATGGGCGTCGGGCTGCCGTTCGGCGTCGGCGCGAAGGTCGCGCGCCCCGACGCACAGGTGCTGGTCCTGCACGGCGACGGCTCGTACGGGCTCAACGCGATGGAGATCGACACGGCGGTCCGTCACCGGATTCCCGTCCTGGTCGTGATCAGCAATAACGGCGGCTGGACGGCCGACCCGCAGGGGAGCAAGCCCGGGCGCAACCTCGGCTACACGCGCTACGACAAGGTCGCGCAGGACTTCGGCGCGCACGGCGAGCTCGTCGAGAAGCCCCACGAGATCCGGCCGGCGCTCGAGCGGGCGTGGGCCTCCGGCAAGCCGGCGGTCGTCAACGTCGTGACCGACTTCAAGGCGCGCGCGCAGACGATCCGCTTCTCGGCGTATACGACGTAGCCCAAGCGGCTGAGTGAGAGGCGGCAGGCGGCACGGAGCCCGGCGCACCTGAGGCAGGCCACCCACGGTGCGAGCCGGGCTGGCGGCCCCCGGCGCACCTGAGGCAGGCCACCCACGGTGCGAGCCGGGCTGGCGGCCCCCGGCGCACCTGAGGCAGGCCACCCA